>Ga0116134_1000002_pt1 | contig 287193 bp, 256 predicted proteins | sample June2015DPH_19_5_FD_89737 | JGI IMG/M metagenome (GOLD analysis project Ga0116134, IMG submission 89737) | Peatland microbial communities from SPRUCE experiment site at the Marcell Experimental Forest, Minnesota, USA - June2015DPH_19_40 | ecosystem: Environmental > Terrestrial > Soil >... | reverse complement strand
GGCGGTCTCCCCGGCAATGGCCTCCTTGAGGTTGTCGGCTGTGGCCTGGATGGCCTTCAGGGCCTTGAGGTGATTCAGGGCATGAACCGTTTCTGCGGCCGCTGCGGCCCGGAAAAGCCGGGCCACCTGGGAATAACCCTCTTTCTCGGCCTGTTCGGCGAAGGCCAGATACCTGCGGTTGGCCTGGGATTCTCCGGCAAAGGCCTCCTTGAGATTCTGAGTGCTCTTTTCCATAATTTAACCTCCGTATTTTTTTTGATTAGTGAATTTCAGGGGCGCGGCTTAAGCAGACCAGATTCCCTGCGACTGTTCGGGCCTCAGGTTTCCTTGCGGTCTGGCCACTCCCGACATTGGGGACAAACCCCCCAAAGGGTAAGCGATTGATATTCTACCCGGAAGCCTTGGATTTCTGCCGCGGCTTTTTCGTCTTCCTTGTCCATATCCGCAGGGAACTCCTGCCGGTGCAGGTCGGCGATGATATGGCAGCGACGGCAGACCAAGTGGGCATGAGGGCCTGTTTCCCCATCATAGCGGGCCGTCTCGTGGAGTGGGTTGACCTTGAGGATCAGGCCCTTCCGGCAGAGAATCTCCAGGGTCTTATAGACCGTGTTGAAGGAGATGGCTGGAAGCTGGAGCTGCACCTCCTGGTAAACCTTCTCAGCGCTGGGATGGTCTTGGCGGCCGCACAGACTGGCCAGGATTGCCAGGCGCTGGGGGGTTACGGCAATGCTGTGGCTCCGCAACCTTTGGATCAAGTCTTTCATAGTTAAGTTATCAGTTAGTAATTGTTATTGACTTGTCAAGGGGCTCCACAAAAAAGTGGCGCTTGTTTCATTTATCAGTCTGTTTTGGTTAAGCAGAGTCAGGGATCGTAGGAACGGCGGGAAAATCTTCCGGTTGACCGGATGGCTGCTGCTGCCGTGACGCTCCGGGGTGGCAGGGGGCGGCCCGTCTTTAAAGGCCATCCTCCGGGGGGGCGCTTCTCCGGGGTCTCGCCCGGAAACGGGGAGAGACCGTTTTCGGCCTCTTTACCGAAAAGATTCCGGGGTCTGAGCCAGGGCATTCGAAAGTCCTTGCCTGCTCAGGCAGTCCTGGTCAATGGGGCCGTGCCAGAGCAGCCGAAAATTAAACACCATGGTCCTGCCAATCCAGCCAAAAATAACGCCCAAACTCAAACCGAGAAAAATAGCGTCATGGACATAATCTTCCCTCCCGCTGGTCGGGGCTCCAAGGAGGCAGCCACCCATAGGTCCGGCCAAATGTTGGCTGGGGCAAGTTTTCTTTTGGATTTATTTAATAACTCTTGGGAACCGGCGGGCAATTGGCAAAAGTGCCTATTCTGCCATAGGCAAAAGTGCCTATCCCATCCACTTACGCAAGGGAGGACAACGGCGCCCGACGCCCAGACAGAGCCCTGGGTATCAGGCAAAGGGTCTGCCTGCTGTGGCAAGGGGGGCGAACTAATAATAATAATTCAGACCGGCCTGGAAGAAGTCGACATTAAAGGCCTGGTTCTGCGGGTAGATACCAGCGTTGGAGGAGTGGCGGAAGCGGTAGGCCACCTCGAAGGCCAATTGGGGCGTGAGGGCAATATCCACCCCGCCTCCGCCCTGGGGGGTGAAGTTAAAGGCATGGGCGATGGCCGGGCTGTCGATGCTTTCGCTGATCACCCCGGCGCCCCCTATGGCGTAGAGCATGATATTGGGAAGGAGCAGGTAGCTCACCTTCAGCATGGGAGTGATGCCCAGCTCGAAGCCGGTCTGTTCCGCATCAGCCACGCTGAGGATGCCTTCAACCACGAAGGAGAGGCCAAAGGGGCCCAGTTTCTCGTGGGGCCGTATCAGAAACATGCCCCAGTGGGGCATCAAAGAGAAGAGCCGGACGCTGGCGTGGTGGTCGTTCTTCCCGTAGGCTAAGTTCAGACCTATTTCCTGGTTGAACTTGTCCACGTCGAAGTCCGCTGCTCGGGCCAGGACCGGCAGGATCAGGACCAAAGCCAGGACCAGGGCCGCCGCACCTTTGCAACAAATTCCCCGCACCACCGTCTCCCCCTTTCGCTGCAGGCCTGCCTGAAAATCCAGGCCAAAATACCACGGGGCCGCAGCATTGTCAAAAACTAAAAAGGCGCCACCTGAGCGCTGATTAGGTGACCCAAGCTGCCGCGACCCAGGGGCGGCCATCAGCGCTCCCAGAACCGGTCTTCCCGGAAGCGGGCGGCTGTGCCCAACTCCGCTTCAATCATCAACAGGCGGTTATACTTGGCGATGCGCTCCGAGCGGGAGGCCGAGCCGGTCTTGATCTGGCCGGCGCCGCAGGCCACCGCCAGGTCTGCGATGAAGGTGTCTTCCGTCTCCCCGGAGCGGTGCGAAATGACCGCCCGGTAACCATGGCGCAGGGCCAGATGGATGGTCTCCAGGGTCTCGCTCACGGTGCCGATCTGGTTCAGCTTGATTAGAATGGCATTGGCCGCGCCTACCTCGATTCCCTGCAGCAGATAGCGTCTGTTGGTGACGAAGATGTCGTCCCCCACCACTTGCAGCTTGCCCCCCAACTCCCGGGTGAGGTGCACCCAGCCGTCCCAGTCGCCCTCCGCCAGGCCGTCTTCTAAGGAAACGATGGGATAGCGGGCAGCCAGGTCCCGGTAATATTCGGTGAGGGCCCGGGCATCCCGGCGGGAGCCGTCTCCTTTTTTGAACACATATTCGCCGGAGTCCTTATCGAAGAACTCCGAGGCCGCCGGGTCCAGCGCCAGGACCAGGTCCTTACCCGGCTGGTAGCCGGCTTGCTCGATGGCGGCCATGATCAGGTCCAGGGCCGCCTCGTGGGAAGGCAGGTCCGGGGCGAAGCCGCCTTCGTCACCCACTCCCGTGCCCAGACCCCGTGAGGACAGGACCTTTTTCAGGGTCTGGAAGACTTCTGAGGCCATGCGGATGGCCTCAGCAAAGGTGGCGCCGCCCACCGGCATGATCATGAATTCCTGGATATCGAGGTTGTTGCCGGCGTGGGCCCCGCCGTTGATGACGTTCAGCATGGGCATGGGCAGGGTAGCCGCGGCTGCGCCTCCCAGATACCGGTAAAGCGGCAGGCCGGCCAGCGCGGCCCCGGCCCGGGCCACCGCCATGGAAACCGCCAGGATGGCGTTGGCCCCCAGGCGGCTCTTGGTGTCGGTGCCGTCCAGCTCGCAGAGCAATCGGTCAATGGCCGCCTGTTGCCCAGGGTCTAGCCCTCGGAGCTTGGGGGCGATGACTTCCTGAATATTCTTGACCGCCTGCAGCACCCCTTTGCCCAGATAGCGGCGGCCGCCATCACGCAGCTCCAGGGCCTCGTTTTCCCCGGTGGAGGCGCCGGAAGGCACCATGGCCCAGGTGTGCAGGCCATTGTCCATGGCCAGGTCGGCCAGCACCGTAGGCTGGCCCCGGGAGTCCAGCACCTCCTGGCCGCGAATCTCTTGGATAGCGGGCATCTTCTCCTCCTTAAAAAAATCCGCGGCCGGCCCCTGCGAGCCGGTCCGGTTCACGTCTCAGGTTTGCATCCTATCCTACCAGACTCGTGAAAAAACTCCATGCCTTCCTGGGGCCTTCGATAAATTATTTACCTGACAGGATTGGCTTGTCTGGAAAAAAGCAGCAAGATTGGGACTTTCGGCTTGTCTCGGGATTAACGGCTAATAAAACGATCCCGGTTGGCTGGGAGGATCGGAGGTTTGGCGATGGGGGAAAAAATCCCAGGCCTCCTCCAAAATAGGAGGAAGCCTGGGGTTAACGATGATTCCCTAAGGAACCGTCTGCTGGGGCTAACGGGGGTTTTCCCCTTCATGCGGTGGTGCCTTCGACGCTGGTGCCGACCGCGCTGGTGCCGGCCGCGGCGTGTAGCTGGGCCGGGCTGGCGCCCTAGATGCGGGCCGGGCTGGCGCCCTAGAGGCGGGCCGGGCTGGCGCCCTAGAGGCGGGCCTTACTGGCGGCGTGTAGCTGGGCCGTTCGGGCGCCCTAGAGGCGGGCTGCTCCTGAGGCCTGACGCCGGGCCGCGCTGCCGGGGTGCCGCCGGGCCGCTCCTGCGGAGTGACGCCGGGCCGCTCCTGCGGCCTAAAGCCGGGACTCGCCTCGGGTCTGAAAGCCCCGGCGGGCGTTCCAGGTCTTCCTGTCACCGCGGGCCTCAGGGGTGGCGTCACCGGCTGGATTCGCTGCGTCGCCGGTACCTTCCCGATCGCCGCCTGCTGTTCCGGAGTCAGCTTCAGCAGGGACCTGGCCGGCAGCGCCGTACCGGGGATGCCCCCCCTTACCGGCCGGCCCGCCTCCAGTGAAGCCTTGGGAATCCTGGCGGTCAGCGGCCTCACGTTGCCCGGCGCCGCCATCATGTTAGGTTTATACAGGTTCGCCCGGGCCAGGTTGATGTTGGAGATCTCCCGCGTCCGCGGCAAGGGCCTGCCCTCGGTCAGTGCCTGTGGTTGGATATTTCGAAGGGCGGGGTTGCCGCTCAACACCCCGGGAGGGGCCGTCACGTTGTGGAACCTGGTAATGTTGGCGGTGTTGTAATTAATGGCCCGGTTGAACGCTCCCGGGTTGATGTTCGCGTGCCGGGTGACGAAACTCGCCGGCGGTCCATAGCTATAGGCGCCGACAAATCCCCGGGCGAAATAACCGGGCGGATAATAGCTCGGCGCATAATAGCCGGGGCAGAACACCGTTTGCCCAAAAAAGACCGGAACATATTCCACCGGCACCAGACATGGCTGGTTGAGATAGGAGTAGGCCGGGGTATAGGGTTGTCCAAGACCCAGCAGGAAACTGGCCGCCTGGGCAAAGATCCAAAATGGAGAGGTGAGCAGGCTGTCTGCCGGCATCCCGGAATAATACCCTGCCGGCGCGTATCCCTCCGGCGGAGTATAGTCGGGCGGCGGGATGGGGGCCCAGCCAACGTAGGAGTTGTCCTCCTGGTAGCTGTCGGGAGTCGTGCGCCACTCCACGGTGGAGGGGTACCAGGTGCGTCCCGGCGACCAGACCCAGCCATAGGCGTCTGTGGGCATCCAGTTGCCGTAGTGGTAGGTGGCCCAGGCCCAGGGCTCCTCACTCTCGAAGACGTAGCCGTTTTCGGTGGGCACCCAGCGGCCGTCGGTATAGGGGCGCCAATCATCTGCCACATTGCTGGGCGCCCAAACCGGCCCGTAGTTCTGGTAATCCACCCACTGGCCGTAGGGGGCCAAGTCGTCATAGAACATGGCCACGTCCACCGAGGCTGCCCGGGCTGGCTGGCTGAAACCGCTTCCCAGCGCCAGGGCCAGGGTCATGGCCAGGATTGCCACAATCACCGGAGATCGGCGACTTCCTCTCATCTGCTTGCTCCTTAAAAGTTTTGGGGTTCAATCTGCTTCAGGGAACCCTGAGTTTTCCTCAGGGTGCCGGGCCCCAAATATTCTGGCAATCTCCAGATTACCGGAGATGGTGACCAGTGCCTGACTCAATCCTTAATATATTAGATGGTTAATGATTTCAAATAATAAAGGGCCTGATGCAAAAATTTGCAGAGCGTTGCCGATTTTGGCGCGCCACGGCCCTTTCGGCATCCAGGGACAGCGGCATAAGCGGCCAGGGGGGCGCCGGTTCCGGCCCCAAAAATTCCGGGTTTACGTAAAGTTTTTTATGAGATTCAGGCCTGCCGGGCCGGCAAATCCCGGCTGGAAATGGTGGGGCAGCCCGGAAGCGGCCGCAGATCCTCCTCCAGCACCAGGTCGCCCCCGGCGATCAGGAGAATCTTTCCCCAGGTTCCCTCCCTTAGAGAAATGGTTCGCCAGTTTTCGGGGCTGAGGCCCTCTTCGATGGTGGTGAGCAGCAATGCCTCTTCCAGATTGCGGCTTTCCTTTAGCAGGAGGAATTGCCGGTGGTTGCTGAAGGCCCACAGGATGCGGCCATTGCTGAGGAGGAAATTGTATTCGCCGGGGTATTGGCGGATCAGGCCGGCAAGAGCTTCATAGAGAATTTGCAGGAAGGTGGGGTGGTTGGGCCGGGAGGCGGCCTCGGCGAACTGATCCCTTAAGAATTCAAAGGTGCGGGCCGAATCGCTGTCGGCCTCCAGCAGTGGGGCCTGGCGGCTCCGGTACGATTCAATGGCCCCGGCCTCACCGTTGTGAGCGAAGAGCCAGGATTGCCCCCAAAAATCGAGGGTAAAGGGGTGGGCGTGGCACTCGTCCACCCTGCCGCTGCTCCGGTAGCGGATATGGGCCAGGATAATCGGTTTGGCTACCACCCGGGCCAGGCGTTGGAAGGAGTCGTGGGCCCGCCCGTCCCGGAAGACCGGTTCCGGGGACTTCTCCACCACCGGGATGCGGCCGCGGAAGAAACCGATCCCCCAGCCGTGGACGTTGCGGCGGCCCCGGGCGGCAAACAGGGGCAGGACACCGGCGGCGCCATGGCTGCGGGCGGCGCACATGGCGAAAAGGTCGCACATCTACAGGTGCCCCTGGTAGAGAAGATCCCCACCGGAAATGATGAGAAGCTGACCCCGGCTCCGGTTCGCATTGGCAAAGGCCAGCCAGTGGTCCGGGTCACTGGTGAGACCGCCTGCAACCGTGGTCAGCACCAGGGCCTGCCCCAGGGCCTGCGGCGGCTGATAGAGGAGCACCTCGCCATGGTTGAGAAAGGCGAAGAGCACCGTTTCGTTTGCCAGAAAAAAAAGGTAGTCCCCCGGATAGTCGGTGATTAGCCGTTTGCAGGTCAGCGCCAGGGCCTGGTAAAGGTTTTGGTCAGGCCAGACTTGCATCTCGGCCTCCATGCCGTCCCGGATAAATTCCAGGACCCGGACCGCAACTGCTGAGCGCGCATCCGGCATGATGGGCCTGGGGCTTTGGTAGTGGGCGATCCGGGAGTCGCCGCGGAAACCGAAGAGCCAGTGATGATGGAGAAACTGATCGCTCCAGGGCAGGACCGGGGATTCCTTTGGCTGGCCCTCCTGTGGGCCGCAGATCTGGGAGATGATGAGGCGGCTGTCCACTACCCGGGCCAGGCGCAGGAAACCGTCGTGCACCTGGTCCCCGGCGTGGATGCTCTCCGAGGATTTTTCGATGAGCGCCCGGCCGTCGCGAAAGAAGCCGATGCCCCAACCGTTTGGGTTATTCCGGGATTTTTCGGCGAAGCGGGCCAGGTGCTCCCAGGCGGTTGCGTCCTGGGCGGTGGAGCTGGCAAAGAGTTCACACATGGGGCAGCTTTTGTCCTTCCGGGGGGACCCACATCTCCAGCTTTAGGAAGCGCCCCCAGGCGCGGCCGCGGAGGCCGGCGGCTTAATTTCAGGCCATGAGCAAGCGCGCCGCGAACTGCGGATACACCCGGGCTAACTTCTCTCTTACCGGGCCATAGAGCAATTCCCGTTCCCCGGTGGACAGCGCCGGGGTCACCGGGGGCTGGTCCGGGGCCCGGAACTCAAAGCCGGTGAGCCGGCGCACTTCTTCCAGGGTCTCGCCGGGATGGAGGCTCTCAAGCCGCGGCGCCTCAGGAGGATTGAAGGCCAAGACGCACCTGGGGGTGACCAGCCGGGTGATGCGGCCGGGGCGCTGCCTGGCGCTTAACTGGGGGGTGAACCCCGGAGCGGTGATCACGTCCACGTGCGGCACCAGCCCCCGGGGCTCGTGGGCGGTCTTGAAGAGCACCAGCCGCGCCACCACGTAGGCGAGTATCGCGGAGCCGGCCCCGCCGGGCAGCCTCACCTGGGGCCGGTGGTAGTCGCCCACCGCCATGAGGTTGATATTTCCCTGACCGTCGATCTGGGCGCCGCTCAGGAAAAAGAGGTGCAGCCTCCCCGTCTGGGCCAGGTCGAAGAATCCCTGCCATTCGCCCTCAAAAGGCCAATCGGCGCTGCCGCCCACAAAGACCTGGGCCCGGGGCGCCCGGCTGAGTTTGGCCAGCCAGAGGGCGGCAGCAGGCATGGGGGAAAGGGTGCCGCAGGCGGCCCACTCCCCGTCCCGCACCTCCCGGGCCAGGGCCCCGATCAGGGTTTCTTCGGCAAAGGTTAATTTATCCATAATATTTGGGTCGGGCGGAGGAGTGGAGGAGGCAGGGATTTTTTATTCTGGTAAGGTCCCAGGCCCTCGCCCCCGGAAATCCTCAAGCACCCGCCACCAACACCTTGGTGCCGACGCAGCTCACCATGAAATTATCGGGGAGGGCGGCGGCCAGCCGGGTGTGGGCCCGAAAGCCGGTGCAGTGGCCGGCCATGATCAAATCCGGATTAATTTCCCGGAGTCCCTGGATGGTATTTTGGATCAGGTCATCCCCTCCGGCGGTGAGGTGGAAGCCTCCCAGGACCAGGGCGACCTTATCGACTCCGGTGAGTTTCTCAGCGTACTTCACCATGTTGACGATGCCCGGGTGGCTGCAGCCGCCGATGACCACCAGGCCCCGGCCCTGTACCCGGGCCACCAGGGCCTGCTCGTCGGAGAAATGGTCCGGTTCCTCTTTGCCCTGGATTAAAAGTTTGAAGACCGGTAGCCCCTTTTCATAAGGGGTGGTGGCCTCCACCGTGCCGGTGAGCAGGAGCTGACCCAATATCAATTCCGGCCCCTGGTTTTGGTGAACCTCGACTCCGGCGGCCTGCAATTTCTCCATCTCCAGGCGCCAGGGGCCAACGCGGCCCCGGGGGGTGAGGAAGAGCTTGGAGTGAAAGATGTCCCGGTGGAGATAAACGGGCGGAGGCGGGCCGGAACGCCGGGCCAGAAATCCCAGGAGGCCGCCGTAATGGTCCGGGTGGCCATGGCTGAGCACCACGGCGTCGATCTCTTCGGGCTGATGGCCCAGGGCCTCCAGGTTGTTGAGCAACGGCAGGGGGTCGTTGGCCGTGTCCATGAGGATGCGGGTCAGACGGCCCTGGTGGTTCAGGGTAATGAGACAGGAAAGGCCGTGGGCCGCCAGCAGGGGCTTGGGCAGGCGGCCGGGGGCCACCCGTTCCACGCTGCCGGGCCGGGAGGGTTCAAACATGTCAATAAGATTGTCCACCAGAATTTCCACGGTGACGGATTGCAGGGCGGGTATCTGCATGAGTGGCTCCAGGAGGGTTTCTTGGTCCCGAGTTTCCGGCAGGATGATTAACCCAAAACTAGAAACTCGAAACTCAGAAACAAATCTGTTAAGATTAGACTAAAATTAGCGCCCCCGCGGACGCCTGTCAAGCAATTTGGAATAGCAAGCACTGGAGAGCGCCATGCCGACCTACGAGTATAAGTGCCTAGACCACGGCCATGTTTTTGAGGTGGAGCAGAAGATGAGCGACCCGCCGCTGACCACTTGCCAGATTTGCGACTCCCCGGTGGAGCGGCTCATCGGCATGCCCACCATTTTTTGCAAAGATTCGGATTCCAGTCCCTATAAAAAGGACTTCCGCTCCGATCCGCATAAATGGGAGTCGGTGTGTGAATCGGCCTTCGGCGCCACCAAGAAGGATAAGGACGAAATCCGGAAGAACTGGAACAAGAAAGAGAACAAATGGGTTTGAGGCTTTTTTAAGGGGCGGCTAAAGCCACCCCACCGGCCGGGGAGACGATCCCGGAGATTGGCAAGCCGACGGGCGTAAATTCTTACGCCCATGCCTTAAGCTCATCCCGCCTTTAAATCCTCAGCGGTTCATGGCCGCCAGGAAGTCGGCGTTGGTTTTGGTCCCTCGCAGTTTTTCCAGCAGGAACTCCATGCTGTCCACCGAGCTCAAGGGGGACAGGAGCTTGCGCAAAATCCAGATGCGGTTCAGGTCCTCCGGCGGCAGCAGCAGTTCTTCCTTCCGGGTGCCGGAGTGGTTGATGTCGATGGACGGGAACATGCGCTTCTCGGTGAGCTTCCGGTCCAGGTGGATCTCCATGTTGCCGGTGCCTTTAAATTCCTCGAAGATTACCTCATCCATGCGGCTTCCGGTGTCGATGAGGGCGGTGGCGATGATGGTGAGGCTGCCCCCTTCCTCGATGTTCCGGGCCGCTCCGAAAAAGCGCTTGGGTCTTTGCAGGGCGTTGGCGTCCAGGCCGCCGGAGAGAATCTTGCCGCTGGCCGGCACCACGGTGTTGTAAGCCCGGGCCAGGCGGGTGATGGAATCGAGAAGAATGACCACGTCCCGCTTGTGCTCCACCAGGCGTTTGGCCTTCTCCAGGACCATCTCCGCCACCTGGATGTGGCGCTGGGCCGGTTCGTCGAAGGTGGAGCTGACCACCTCCGCATTGACGCTGCGCTCCATGTCCGTAACTTCTTCGGGCCGCTCATCGATGAGGAGCACGATGAGCACCACCTCCGGGTGGTTTTTGGCGATGCTGTTGGCCAGGTTTTGCAGGAGCATGGTTTTGCCGGTGCGGGGAGCGGCGACGATCAGGCCCCTCTGTCCCTTGCCCACCGGGTCCATCAGGTCCATCACCCGGGCCGAGAAGTTGTCCGGGTCGGTTTCCAGCTCCAGACGCTCGTCCGGGTAAAGGGGGGTGAGGTTGTCGAACAGTATCTTGTCCCGGGCCACCGCCGGGTCCTCGAAGTTGACGGTCTCCACCTTGAGCAGGGCGAAGTAGCGTTCCCCCTCCTTGGGAGGGCGGATCTGGCCGTAGATGGTATCCCCGGTGCGCAGGTTGAAACGGCGTATCTGGGAGGGCGAGACGTAGATGTCGTCGGGGCCGGGCAGATAGTTATAGTCCTGGGCTCTAAGGAAGCCGAAACCGTCCGGCAGGATCTCCAGGACGCCGCCGCCGGAGATGACCCCGTTTTTTTCCACCTGGGCCTGGAGGACGGCAAAGATGAGGTCCTGCTTGCGCATCCCGGCAGCGCCTTCCACATTCAGGTCCCGGGCCAGCGACGCCGGTTCGTTGATCTTCTTGTGCTTCAATTCGGATAAATTCATGGTTGCCTCTTTAGTGATCATGCCGCCATTTTCCATATTTTCCATATGCTGAGCCCAAGTTTATGATGTGCGGGCACCTCCACGGGTGCTTGCCGCGGGTTATTATTTCTAAAATTGGCTCCCTTAGGGACCCAGAAAGACCGGACCCCTTAATTGGGAGAGGGAATGGGCAAGTTTCAAATCAAACCGGGGATTATACGGGGTTTCCTCGTTTCCAAGTATCGGCCACAATCGGGATTACTTAAGACCAATCAAGGGCAGGTTATATATTAGTCAAAACTAATCCTTTCGGCCCCGCCTGTCAAGATGATTTTTGCCATTGGCCCCAGATTTATTAATCAGAGCAAAAAAACAGCTCCTGCCAGGGAAAATAACCTTAAAGATGCCAGGGCCGGAGCCGGGTTATGCTGGGGCCGCCTTGTGCCGTTTCCGTTCCCAGAGATGCTGCAGCTCCCGCCAGATGGCCGCCACCTGGCTGCGGGTATCATTTACGGAGCCGCGATTGTCCACGACGTAGTCGGCCCGGGCGGCCTTCTCAACCAGGGGGGCCTGGGCCTCAAGGATGCCGCTGATCTCCAGGGCGCCGCGACCGTCCCGTTCCCGAAGACGCCGCACCTGGTCTTCCGGAGCCACCTCCACCACGATGACCCGGTCGTAGGCCGTCTCGAGCCCGGCCTCGTACAACAGGGGCACCTCCACCAGCGCCAGCCCGACCCCCCGGCGCTCCAACTCCCGGAGGCTTTTCTTCAGCTCCCGGTCCACCCTCGGGTGGACGATGTTGTTGAGACGCCGGCGGCACTCCGGGTCCGAGAAGACCAGCCGGGCTACCCTGGCGCGGTTGAGCTCACCGTCTTGCTGAAAGCACTCCGGACCCAGGATACGGCGCAGCTCCCGCCAGGCGGGCTTCCCCACGGCCACCGCCTGGCGGGCGGCGGCGTCGGCGTCCAGGACCTCCGCCCCCAGCTCTCGAAACATGCGGGCCACGGTGCTCTTGCCGCTGCCTGCCCCCCCGGTGATGGCAATTTTTAACATGGCAAGGTTTCTAATTTGTCTATCACCGCCTGAAAATCCTCAGGCAGCGGGGCTTCCCAACTCAGGCGCTCGCCGCTGCGGGGGTGGGTCACCGTAAGGCGCCAGGCGTGCAGGAGCTGGCGGTGCAGCAGCGGTTTGAGGTCCTGCAAATGTGGATTGCCCAGCAGGCGGCTCGCCCCGCCGCCGTAGGTGGCGTCCCCCAGAACCGGGTGGCCCTCCGAGGCCAGGTGCACCCGCAACTGATGAGTGCGGCCGGTCTCCGGGGCGAGTTCCACCAGGGTCAGGGGGCCGGGGAACTCCCGAAGCACCCGCCAGCGGGTGGCCGCGGCCCGGCCCCGGCGCGGCCGCACGCTCATGCGCTGGCGGAGCGTAGGGTGGCGGCCGATCTCCTTGTCGATCCGTCCCGCGGCCTCGGGCAGGCGGCCCCAGACCAGGGCCAGGTATCTTTTCTCGATTTCCCGGGCCGCGAACTGGCTCACCAGGGAGGCGTGGGCCAGGGCGGTTTTGGCCACCACCATGACGCCGCTGGTGTCCTTATCCAAACGGTGCACCAGGCCGGGGCGGCTCACTTCGCCGATCTCCTTAAGCTCCGGGCAGTGGTGCAAGAGGGCGTTCAGCAGGGTGCCGCTCCGGCGGCCGGCCCCGGGATGGACCACCAGCCCCGGGGGCTTGTTGAGCGCCAGCAGGTCCCGGTCCTCGTAGAGGATCTCCAGGTCCAGGGGCTCGGGGATGAGAGGGCTGGGCGCCGGCGGCGGCACCCTCACGGTGACCGCTTCTCCAGCCCGCACCCGGTAGGAGGCGGTTTTGGCCTCCCCGGTCACCGTAACCAGCCCGGCTTTGAGAAGTTTTTGCCAGCGGGCCCGGGAGCAACCCAGGGTCTGGGCCAGGAACCGGTCCAGGCGGGCGCCCGCCTGATCCGGCGCCACCACCTGCCTCAGGGTCTCGAAGTCATTGGGGTTGGTTTCCAAGAATCAGAAGGCCCGGCGGGCAGCGCCCACCCGGCGTTTCGGTGTCTTCCGTCCCCGGCTGCGAGCTGCGAGCTGACCGCTGACCATTTTATGATACCTTACGCCCGGGGCCGTTGTTCTTAATCTCGGAAAAGATCATCCGGCCGGCGGTGGTCTGCAACACGCTGGTGACCGAGACTTCTATCTCTTTGCCGATATAGCGGCGGGCGTTTTCGATGACCACCATGGTGCCGTCGTCCAGGTAGGCGACCCCCTGGCCCTGGGATTTACCCTCCCGGAGAATCTGCACCTGCATGCTTTCCCCAGGCAGCACCGCGGGTTTCATGGCGTTGGCCAACTGGTTGATGTTGAGGACCTCCAACCCCTGGAGTTCCGCTACCTTGTGCAGGTTGAAATCATTGGTGAGGATTTTGGCATGCAGTTTCAGGCCCAGGCCCACCAGCTTGGAATCGACCCCCGCGGCATTGGGGACGTCTTCGTCGGTGAACTCCACCCGGAGGTGATTTTGCTGTTGCAGGCGTTTCAAAATGTCCAGGCCGCGGCGGCCCCGGGAGCGCCGCATATCATCGGAGGAATCGGCGACGTATTGCAGTTCCTCCAGGATGAATTTCGGCACGAGGAGGGTGCCTTCCACGAAGCCGGTATCGGTGATGTCGGCAATGCGGCCGTCGATGATGACGCTGGTATCCAGAATCTTCAAAGGCAGGCGGGAGGGCGCCTTGCCTCCCGGCTCCAGGAAATAGGGGGTGCTGATCTCCGACATCTTTTTGCCCCCCAGCACGAGGCCGATATAACCAAAGATGGCCGAGAAAAAAATATATAAAGGAATCTGTAGGTTAGGTAGTTCGAGGTATTTATCGAAGGGATAGCTGGCCAGCTTGCCGATCCCCAGGCCCACAAACAACCCGAGAGTGCTGCCGAGGATGGTCTTCAGGGGAATGCGCTTGATTAGCTGTTCCAGGGCCATGGTGACGAAGGCCACCGCCAGGCCGGCCACGCCCCCCACCCAGCCGGCCCACCGGAGATGGCCGAACTGGGGTATTTGGGAGGCGATGAGATAGCCGCTCACCGCGCAAATTACCCCCAGGATGGTCCCGGTGATTGCCTTTTGTAACACTCAGCCTTCACCCCCTGCCAGCGGAGCCCTGACGGGCTGGAATTTCTTCAAAAGGAACCCCACCGAGGCATTGCGAAGGTCCAGGCTGCTGCCGGTGATAGGGCAACGTACGCCCCCTATAAGAAAGGTAAACAATCTGAACAGATTAAAGGTTACTGACCTGTTGTCGGCAGGGTGGACCGTTTTAGAAGGCGCCCAACAACTCCTGCATTCGGGCCACGATTTCCGTTTCTTCTTTTTCATGCGCCAGGGAAAGCTCTTTGATTAATAGATTCTTAGCGGTATCCAGCATCTTGCGCTCCCCGAAGGAGAGATCCTTCTCGGCCTTGAGGAGGGTGAGGTCCCGCAATACCTCCGCCACCTGGAAGGGGGAGCCGGTCTTGATTTTGTCCATGTAGTCCCGGTAGCGGCGGTTCCAGGTCTGGTTGTTGAGACGGGAGGGGCGGGAGCTCAGGATTTCGTAAACCTGGTCCACCGCCTGATCGTCGATCACGTCCCGGAGGCCGATGTTTCTGGCGTTATTGGTGGGGATCATGATGATCATGTCGGAGTCCAGAAGACGCATTATGTAGAATTGTGCCGGTGTACCCGAGATGTCCCGTTCTTGGACGGATTCGATCCTCCCTACTCCGTGAGCAGGGTATACGGCCAACTGGCCTATTTCGAACATCCTAGCCACCTCCTTTCCCAATACTCTTTTATCACAATGCTTCCCAAAAAGCAACGCCCCCCGGCCATCGGTTCAGCCAGGTCTCCGAGGATGGTGACCAACGAGAGGTTGCGGGCCGCGGCCAGCTCCCTCAGGGCGCTGTAATGGGTACCGCCGCTCAATTCCCCCTCACTTAAGTTAGCCACGAACAGGCAGGGTTTCAATGTGAGCAGCGGGACCGCCTGGAGATAGTCAAGTTTCCCGGGGCCCTGCCCCAAATCCCGGGCCCATTTTCCCCGGTTCAGTCCCTTCTCCACCTGGAATAGGACGGACAAATCCGCGACCGCTCCCCGGTCGCCGGCCTTGGCATTGAAAATAGTAGCCTTGCCGCCATTAGGCAGGCCGCTGATGCCGCAGGTCCAGGACATGACTACCTGTTTACTGTTTTCTGTTTTCGGAAACAGAATACTGAAAATAAACTAGCTGGTTAATCCTTATTTTCCAAGTCCGGTTGGGGAACCAAAGGAAAGGTAATCTTTTACGGAAAACACTCCTGGCGGGTAGGCGAGTCCCCTAAGTGAAAGCGACAGGCCAGCTCCGGGGTCTTTAAAGAGGCTGGGGTAAGATGAGTTGATTACGAGGTTTACTTGCCTTCGTTGATGCGGTTGCGCAACACGCCGGAGGTTTTGAAGACCACTACCTTGCGGGCCCTGAGGATCAGGTTTTCTTTGGTCTGCGGGTTCCGGCCCCGGCGGGCGTTTTTTTGCCTCACCGAGAACTTGCCGAAGCCGCTGATGAGCAGATCTTCGTTGCGAGCCAGGGATTCTTTCATGATGTCCAGGACCTGTTCCACAGCGGCCCGAGACTCCTGCTTGCTCAAACCGACCTGGGTCTGCAAGCGGCTGATCAACTTTTCCTTGGTGAGGGCCATGAGATCTCCCCTGCGGCTGTCCGCGGTAACTACTTTGATTTATTATGAATAAAATTAACTAGCTGTCAAGCCTTTTTTTCTTCGGTTTACGCATGGGAAACGGCCCGTTTTTTCTCGGGCCTTGGGGACTGGCGAATACCGAACTGGAGGGCCCGGAACTGGCAGGCGTCCAGGCATTTCAGGCACATGATGCATTCCGGGCTGTCGAATTCCTGGCTGGGTTTGACGCCGGTAGGACATTTACGGGTGCAGGCCCCGCAGTCCACGCAATTACCTTCGATGAACTCCAGGTGCACCATGGTCATGCGGGTGAAGAGACTGTAAAATGCCCCCAGGGGACAGAGCATGCGGCAAAAGGGACGGCTGATGAAGACCATCAGGACCAGCAATATCGTCAGGGTGGTAACTTTATTCCAGAAATAAAAACCGAGGGTGGCCCACAGAGTGGGTTTCAGGATGATCATGGGGAGCGCCCCTTCCAGGGTTCCCGCCGGGCAGAGCAGCTTGCAAAACCAGGGGGCTCCCAGGCCGGAGTGGTCCGTCAGGGTCAGGGGCAGGATGATCACCAGGACCCCCAGGACCCCGTACTTCACCCAGCGCAGCGGCTTCCACAGGGAAAACTTGCGTACCGGGATTTTGTGGACCAGGTCCTGGATGAAGCCGAAGGGGCAGAGCCAGCCGCAGGGGAGGCGGCCAACCATGGTGCCGATGAAGCCGAGATACCCCACCACGATGGCCCCCGACATGGGGAAGGCGCCCGGGGCGCGGAAACGGATGGCGGCCAGGAAGTTCTGGAAGGCGCCCACCGGGCAGGAGAGCAGGGCCCCGGGGCAGGAGTAACAGTTGAGCCCCGGATGGCACACCGCCTTCAGGGGCCCCTTATAGATCACTGAGCCGCCGAAGGGGAAGAGAAGATAGGCGTTGGTCCCGAAGGCCACCAGGGTCTGGATCAGGGTCCGCAATCTGACCATTAACCCACCCCGATGCAGTTCAGGCAGATGGTGCTTCCCACGTTCTGGAGAAAAGTCAACTCACCGGTGTTGATCCCCCAGATGAAGAGCAGGGTGAAGATGATGATGAGCCAGACCGCTTTCTTGGGCATGACCCCTCCGAAGAGCCCGCCGCTTGCCTGCTAGCGGCAGGATAATGACCTTCTAAATTCTGTTTTTAATTATAATCAATGCCTGGGGTGGTGGGGAAAATTTTTTTGTCCGGGCAGGGACACTTTTCTGAAAATATTCTTAGGGGAAGAGCCTAATATCTGATGGGGAAAGCGCATTTTGAATGTGGGAGCTAAGCTGAGTCCCTTATCGGGTGAATCCGGGGGAGTTGCCCTGAAGCACATAGAGCGGATCTTCGGGGCCAAAGTGGTATGAAAGGATAGCGTCCAACGATCAGCGCCCCGGACGGCCTGTCACGCCCGCAGGTAGCCTGTCTAATCGCCGCAGCTTTTCCCCTATCCCACCAATGGCCAAGACTGCGGCCTGATCTCGATCCAGCCGGAAAGGCGCAAGTGGGCGGCCCTTTTGCGAGGAAATGAAACTTTTCAGGTTATCTTGCGGCCATAGCTATGGATAATTCTAAATTCGTATTTATCTTGAGTTTTAGAACGCGTTTTAAGGCTGCGGTAAAGCGGCTCATTCCCGGCAAACGGAGGGACACGGGGCATGAAGAAACTGTTGATTCTGGGCAGCGGCACCGGCGGCACCATCATCGCCGGCAAGATGCGGCAGAAATTGTCGGAATCCGATTGGGAGATAACCGTTATTGACCGGGATTGGCAGCATCATTACCAGCCCGGCTGGCTCTTCATCCCCTTTGGCATCTATACCCCGGAAGACTGCGTCAAGCCGAAAATCAAGTTTATCCCCCCCGGGGTCAATTTTGTCCTGGATGATATCACCCTGATCGATCCGGTCAAGAAGCAGGTCACCACCAAGGGCGGGTCATATGACTACGATTGGTTGGTGGTGGCCACCGGTTGCGGGATCGTGCCCTCAGAAGTGGAAGGCATGAGCGAGGGGATGGGTCAAGACATCCATACTTTCTACAGCCTGGATGGTACCATCGCCCTGGCCGAGCAGATGAAATATTTCGAGAAGGGCAGGGTGGTGATCAATATCGCCGAACTGCCGTTCAAATGCCCGGTGGCCCCTCTGGAATACGCCTTCATGGCCGATTGGTTTTTTACCACCCATGGGGTGAGGGAACACGTGGAGATCGAACTGGTGACGCCGCTGTCCGCGGCCTTCACCAAGCCGGTGGCCGCAGCGGTGCTGGGAAATATCTGCAAAGAGAAAAATATCAAAGTCACCCCAAATTTTCAGATCGCCCAGGTGGACCGGGACAAGAAGGTCATCAAATCCTATGGGGATGAAGAGGTCCCTTACGATCTCCTGGTGGCGATTCCGCCCAACTTCGGGGCCCAGTGCATCATCGACAGCGGCATGGGCGACCCCATGGGCTATGTGGAAACCGACCACAATACCTTGAAGGCCAAAAATTACGAGAACGTCTTTGTGATCGGCGATGCCACCAACGTGCCCACTTCCAAGGCAGGGGCGGTGGCCCACTACGAGGCCGACACCATCGTCGAGAACCTGGTGCGGGAAATCGACGGCAAGCCGTCGTTGCCGTCCTACGACGGCCACGCCACCTGACTGGTGACCACGGGTTACGAGAAGGGGTCCCTTCTCGACTTCAACTATAAGATAGAGCCCTTACCGGGGAAATTTCCCTTCCCGGGAGTCGGCCCCATGGACCTGCTCAAAGAAAGCTTTGCCAACTACATCGGCAAGATGATGTTCCGGTGGGTCTATTTTAATCTGATGCTTAAAGGCAGCCACCTGCCCATGGAGAACCAGTTCATCATGGCCGGCAAGGTGAGGGGCATCCTCTCCCCGGATATCGAGTTGCCCCTGAGAAGGAGGCGGCCATGACCACGGAGGAACTGCTGCTGGAGCGTCTGGCTCGCATCGAGGATAAGCTGGATAGCGTAGCCAGGATGGAGGCGCAGCTGGCCGCTTTTTCCGGCCCCTGGGAAAATCTGCAGGATTTGGGCCGGGACCTCTCCTTGCTGATGGCCCCCGCGGTCAGAAAACTGAATGAGGGCATGGCGGAGGTGGAGGTCGGCTTCCAGTTGGAAGACTTCTTTGCCTTGCTCAAGAGACTGTTACCCAGTCTGAAGTATCTCACCTGGTCCCTGGAACAGTTGGAAAACGCGGTGGATTGGTGGCAGGATATGGAGCCGCTGCTGAAGGTGGCGGTGCCCAAGATCATCGACTACCTGGAACAACTGGAGGAGCAAGGCATTTTTCGCATCAATGGGGCCATGTTGGATATGTATACCAAGATTGCCAGTCACTATACTCCCGAGGATGTCGCCACCATCGGCGACGGCTTCGTCCAGTTTCATGGAATCGTCAAGAAACTGGCGAATCCCCAGTTGATCGAGTTTCTGGAAAAGCTGGTGGATCTGCCCCAGGAGGTGCATCTGGAAGAAGTGAAGCCGGTGGGGCCTTACGGTCTGCTTTGGAAGATGCGCGGGCCCGAGTGTCGGCAGGGTCTGGGGGTCATGCTGGAGTTGACCCGGGCCCTGGGGAAGTTGAAGGCCGGGCCGCCCCCGGCGGCTCCTTAAGGTCTTGTCCAAGGTGGGTTGGCGCCGCCCTCCCGGGATTAAATTTAGAGCAGGAAGAACTGCAAAGCGCGGAGGGATTAAGGCGCCCTGACGGCCAGGGCGCCTTTTTCGTCACTCCCGGACGCGGCAGGAACCGGCGCCCGGCTATCTTCGCCTGCACCGCCCAGGGGACAAGCCGAATAATCTATCTTTTTAGAGACGGAGGTTCATCAGGGCTGCGGCCGTGAGCCAGCCACCGACCACCATGATGACCAGGGCGCTGGCTGCGGGCAGAAACCGGCCCCACACGGTCGCCTGGGGCAGCCGCTGGATGAACCGGCTGCCCTTTACAAAAAAGAGCCCCACAATCGTCAGCACTCCAGCCAGGCCCAGACTGAAGGCGAACACCAGGGCAATCCCCAGGGTAACCCGGTTATCGGCCACGGCCGCAAGCAGAAGAAGGAACGCCGATGGGCACGGCAGGATACCTCCCCAGATTCCCAGACCCAGCAAAGATCGCCAGGAGACTAGAGAACCATCGGCTCCCGGTGGCAGGTGAGGATGATTGTGCTCATGGACGTGCGGATGAAGGGTCTCGCAATCTGGGGAAAAGGCTTGCCCTTGCATTTGGTGATGGGCCTGGTCGTGCGCCTGGTCAGGCCCGTAGGGTTGGAAATCGTGGTGATGATGGATCCCGTGCCGGGCCAGCAACGGTCGGACGCGCCTCCAGAACATCGCTGCTCCCAGACCGAGTACGATCAAACCGGAAACCACCTCCAGCCAGGGGAAGAGATGTTCGGGGAAAATGTAGTGCGAGAGGAACAGGGTGAAGAACCCCAGGACGAAAACCCCGCAAGTGTGAGTCGCCGTAACTATCAGACCCAGATACAGCGCCTGCCACGGCGTGCTGCGCGATCCCAGCAGGTAGGCCCCCACGATGGCCTTGCCGTGGCCGGGAGTCAGGGCGTGCCCCGCGCCCCACAGCATGGCCGCGCACAAGGCCCCGACGACGAGCGGCAGGCTGAGCTCACCCTCCCAGAGCATGGGCAGCACATCCTTCTCTCCGGGCATGCTCACCTCCCTGACAGAGGGCAGCGCGCCACCGCAAAGGAGTTGCACCAACAGCACCATGCCGGCCACCGCGAAGCACATCCCAGCCAGTTTTATGAGGGTGCGGCCCCAGCGCCAGGAGGCCGCCGGGACCCAAATCGCGATCAAGGTTACGGCTAGGAGCCCCGTGAGCGCCACCCCGAGGATAAATCGGTGAGCCACCTTCGATGCGGCCATGTCAATGCCGCAGAGGTACCCGAGGATTAGGCCGGCCAGGAGCGCAGCCACTCCCGCCGCCGCGGGGCTGAGGCGATCGAGGCGGTTGTCCAGGGCAATCAGCCCACCCAAACCCACGATAACCACCAGGTTCGCAAGATGGAGGAAGCCGAAGGGAGGCAGCAGGCTCCCCGCCAGGGTACTCCCCAGGAGCGCCAACGGGAAAACGACGAGGATCGCACGCTTGGCGCGGCTTCCGCATTGGCAGGCCAGGAGGGCTAACGCTAGGATGGGCAGCAGATGTTCAATCGAGGTGAGCGGGTGCATCATCCCCGCATAAAAATCCTCTATTTGGGTGTTGACAGGGTGAGCCAACGCCGGAGTGGGCAAGAGCGCCGCCAGGCCAGCGGTTGCAGCAAACAGCGGAAAGCGCCATAATTTCATCTAAAACCTCGATGCCCATCAAAAAGCAGAGAGGGGTCCAGGCCCCTCCAGTTTTTATATCAAACCAGTGAATTGTTGCCATATTTTCCGGGGAAGTCGCAGGCCGGGGAACGCAGCCTCTATAACCTGGAAGGGGCGGCAGCAGATACCGTTCGCAGTCTGGAGATGGAATAATGCTAATGGCGGGATGCGCCTGATGGCACAGGTTTTAAACCTGTGCTACTAACTCCCGTCCTGCGGGCTGAAGCACCTGGAGCGGATCTTCGGGGCCAGGGTGGTATGAGAAGATAGCACCCAGCGATCAGCACACCAAACGCCAGAAAAAAAAGTGCATAGATATACCACGTACCTTTGGTATGCCAGTGGGAGTGGCTAATTGTATTAAAATGGGAGAACAGTTCCGCTCTTTTTTAATTCTCAGGCTACAACGAACAGATGCATTTTCTATATACCTTAAGATCAAAAACACAGCCTATAGAATGCCCAAAAACGTAAGCTTGGAGACTTCTTTACCTTAGCTTAGATGTCGCTAACCATAATTTGGCCAAGCAACTGTGATATTTGTTGTTTATAGTATTTCTCTTTAGTTTTAAAAACCATTCCTTTCTTGAGCAAGCGTATCGCCTCTTTCCGTTCGCCCTTTTGAATATAATGCTTTGCCAGCTCAAGATGCTTCTTTTGATCAGCCAAGGCAGCCAAATCATGATCCGAGCCAGCAAGAACAATCGCTTTGTTATATAACCGCCTTCCCTCCTCGATATTACCTTCTTTAATGAGGAGTAATCCTCTTGTGGCGGTTATATGCACACTATCCTCGACCTTCAATTTATCCAGTACAAGTCTTGCATCTTCCAAATTTCCCTTTAATATCAATGCATATGCGTAGTTGTTGAGTAATTGGCCACTATCCTTGTAATAACTAATTGCCTTTTTTAATAATTCTATGGCATTATCAACGTCATCGTCAACATCTATCATAATCAAAGACAGCCCAACATACGCCATTAAAGCCTTTGGGTCAATTAAAAGTACTTTATTGTATATATCTTTTCCTATTTGGTAGTCACCAACCTTACAATGATAATCACCTAAATAAGATAGGAAAACCGGATCATTATCGAAAGTGACCAATGCATCATCAATAAATTTTTTGGCCTCGTCAAGCCAATTTGCCTTAAAGCAGACGTCTATCAAATTTCGTAAAGCCAATTTATTCGGTTGCACATCTGCCACTAAGCTCTTCATTAAATACTCTTTTGCTTTTACCCTATCCCCTAAACGGTCATAAACAATTCCAATGTTATTCAATATTGCCGTAACAATCTTTTTGTCTTTATTCCTATCATCGTTAAGAGCAAAGAATAGTTCACGAAGGCATTTTGAGTAATTTCGCAATTTAAACAAAGACAATGCCATGCTGTTCCTTAGCTCTATATCGTCTGAATGAGCTTTTGAAAAGTCAGTTATCAAATCTATAGCTTTTCCGTGTTCATTTGATTGTTGATAAGCATTAGCGAGATTTTTAACAACATTCCTATTATCTTTGTTTAAGGAATACGCAATATTAAAATTATTTATCGCTTTCCGATAATTCTTGAGGGCTATAAAGCAAACACCTATATTATTATAAATTAATTGGTCATTGCTCTGGTTCCGGCAGGCTTCCCTAAGTTCTGATATCGCTGATTTAAAGTCATGTTTTACTAAATATAAAAGACCAAGATTATTCAGAATAGCATTATTTTTAGGCTCAATTTCTTTTGCTTTCATCAGAAATGAAAATGAAGTGTCATATTCACCTTTCTGGAAGTAGAGAAGTGCAATATTGACGAGCACACCGATATCTCTATGTCTCTTCTTACGTAAATCTTCGTAGATAGATAAAGCTGCATCGAAATCTCGCTTAATAGAATAGCATTTAGCTAAATTGGACAATGCAGGAAAATAATTCTTATCGATAGATAACACATTCTTAAATTCTTTAATCGAATTTTCGATATCACCCATCCTCAGATATTCTAACGCAACCTCATGCCTAACAGCTGGCTCTTTGGGGAAACGATGTACCCGGGTAAATGAAGATTCAAGTCCTTTCTTAAAAAATTCAATAGCACTCTCATCAATACCTACAGGTGACTCTATAGAACATAAGCCATTTCCGTAATCTTGAGTTTTATTTCCTCTATTAAAAGCAAAATCCTGATTATATGAAAAGGGATTTCCTGCTTTTAATTGAGTGCAAAGAATATCCCTATTAAGGATTAATTCTTCATGAAATTTTAAGTCATAACTCTTTGTGATCATTTTGTGGTCAGCTCCACCTAAAGATTGAAGGATTAATTATTTCTGATTAATATGGGACGTCCCTTTCTATTGCGCCAGTCAGGATATTTCCGCTCATTTCTGATAGTCAATATGCATATATCAAGCTGTCTGTGTATGGAAGTAGGATTCATAATACGTTTTTCAAAATCGAGCGATGCAAGACCTTTGTATAACAAGTTCAACTGATTTTTAATACATTTTGGTACATAGTCATTATAAGAATAAATATCCGGGAGAGGAGATGATTTTGCTACATCACGGATAAGAATCTTAAAAGTTTCTACTCTCTTCTGGGGGGGCAACCGAGATAAGATGGCATATATATAGGTCATTTTCGTAATGAAATCGTTCGTGTAAATCTCGGTAGTAAGGACAGTTTTGGTAAACATTTCAAACAATATCGCCCCCATAGAGAAAATGTCTGAAAAGAACACATATTCATCCCCTATACCTATTAATACTCGGACTTCAGGAGAGATATATCGTGTGTCACCAACAGGAAAGTTATACGAAACGCTGATTGAGGGCACGGATGGGTCCATGCATTTTGCAGTGCCTAGATCCGATAAACATACTCTTTCCCCAGAAATTAAAAAATTACCCGGTTTTAAATCACGATGACATATTTGTCTCCTGTGGATTCTAAAGACCCCTTTAATCATCTCTTTGAAACAATAGAGAGAAGTTAATGGCTCGGAGTTCATTGAATAAATAAACTCTTCTACGCTGTCATCAGCCAGTTCCATTGCGAAAAATCTTAATTCGAAGGGAACATGCAGGCCGCTAGCTGGGTCGACCAAATCTTTGATAAGTGTGTTTATTCCGTCAACATAGTCAATAACATACGGTTCATCTTTTAATTTTAAGAGCATTGATGCTTCTCGTTCAAACCTCTTGAATCTTTCCACATCTGTATTATGATGGGGATCATAAAACTTAAGTGCAACCGTCTTGCCGGTTGTCACGTCCAGACCAGTAAATATCATGGAAAAAACACCGTTTCCACCATGCGGGTTTATCCTTTTTAGATTAGTAAATCTGCCATTAAGAATCGTCTCACTCTCTACTAGTTTTAAAAATGGGTCTCGGGACATGATCTTTTAACCTGAAAATTCTTTTCTCAAAAATTCAATTGCTATTTTTGGGTTATCGGAAATAATTTTAATGACATCATCGGGAATTTTGCCGGCTCTGGCTAATAGCTCTTCATTATCGTAACCAAATAACCCAGCTATGCGTGTGATGAATTCGTCGGATGGCAAGCTATGACCGTTTTCAATCTTACTGAGGTAACTATAATTGATACTTAACTCATTGGACAATTTCTTAATACTATATCCCTTAGTCAACCTTAATTTTTTTAGAAATGATCCGAAACTTTTTTTATCAGCTTTTTTCATCGCAATGCCGAAAGATGGAAACCCCAAATGGGTTGACTAATATGGTCAACCGAAAATTAACACGGTTGACCATTCTTGTCAACCCCAAATGATAAAAAATTATCTAAAAGGTTTGAAAATTTGGCATGGTAGAAAGAAACCGCCGATATCTTGCCGAACTTAGCGCTTATACTCCGAGCCTCAATTCTTGCAGTTATGATTTTGTTATGAGAAGGGGTGCCCGGGCCACCAAACCTCTACTCCGGTTCTCCCTGGCAGATGCCGCAGCGCCGGCAGGGCGGGGTCTCCCGGGCTTCCAGGGCCCGCTGGTATTCCTCCCAGAGGTAGTCTTTCTTGAGGCCGTGGTCGCTGAAGTCCCAGGGGAAGAGCTCGCCTAGGGTGCCGCTCCACTCTTTGGAGGCGTTGGCAGGCAACTTGCAGCCATCCAAGGCAAACATAGTGCCGCCCAGCAGGTTCATCTCTTCGCAGACCAGCAGCACATCTCTAAAAAGGGGCAGAATCTCGTCTTTCATGGAAGAAACAAAGGCGGCGATAGTGCTGTGATCTGGCTGCTGGCCGCAGGCTAAGGCCATGAAAACGACATTCCCCCGGCAGGCCTGCTCAATCTTCCGTGAAGAAATCAGCCCCCGGGAATAGGCCAGCAACACTACTTTTAAGAGGACCTGGGGATCATATGCTGCCCTGCCGGTCTCATCATTGCGGTATTTGCCTTCAAAAACAGACATATCCAACCGTTTTTCCACCAGGGTATGCATGGCGAACTCCAAGGTGCCAGGCAGCAACTGGTCTTCCAGAGAAACCGGTAAGAGAACTCTTTGCCGATAGTCGCAGGTTTTAAATCTGGCCATGGCTTTCCCGCCTCAAGAAGTCATTGACCAAGGATAGCACACAACAGCTATTTGTTAAAGATTATAATCTGTTAGATGTATTTTGGGGTGGAATCGATGAAGGAAAAATCGGCAATGACTGGATCGGGGGGGTACCTTTTTCGACAGCCTCAGCAGCCAGCATCGGGTCTAGGCTATCGAATAATTTCTCAATACTCAAGCGCGCCGGGCTTGAAGTTGAGCCGATTCTGGGTGCCGATTTAACTATTCTTATCCGCAAAGAATTTTTTTCATTTCCCAAGAGAATCTCGCGTATTCCCACTCTCGGCCGCGGTGCCGGCTCGTGCTCCCTCTAGGCTAACCAGCGGTAATTTCATGATTTATGTTCATGGCCCACCTTGGCATGGTCCTTGAAACAGTACCTGCCAAAGCCTTTGCTGCCGCTATTCCCGACCAACCCCAGGAGAGGAGGCACGGATGCGCGACTCGGTCGCAGGGTTATCGTCCCCGAACCCTGGAATGGAATTGCTTTATACCCCCAGCCGCCCGGATGGCGCCCCCTACCCGGATGTCTTGCCGTCCATCCTGGTAGTCGATGACGATGACCAGTGCCGCAGGGTTATCCTGAACTATCTGGGGCTAATCCGCTCTAAAATAGCCGTAGAAGTCCGCGCTCGCGCAGGGAGGTCTTGGAAATGTTTCTCAAATTGCGCCGGATTGTGAGACTCGGCCGCCGGGAGGAAGGTGTTGCGGCGGTGGAGTTCGCCCTCTGCCTCTTGCCCTTGCTGCTCATCTTGGGCGGCATCATTGATTTTGGCCTATGCTGCAATATGCAAATGACAATCTCCTCCGCCAGTCGGGCTGGGGCCAGATATGCCACACTTTATACGGTAAATGCAAGCGGCCAACGCCTGGCGCCCAATAACCTTTCCCCCACGGTGTCGTCCTATGTGACCACCAACTACTCCGGCCTCTTGCCCAGCAATGCCAATCTCCAGGCCACTCTAGGGGGGAGCGCCCAAACCTCGACTACTTCGGGAGCTTATCCGGTCACCGTCACGGTTACTGCCCAGTATTACTGGCTTATTCTTGGTCATTTGGTACCCGGCCTCACCAATCCACAGACCCTGAGTTCCGCCGTGGAGATGTCATTGGAATAAAGGAGGCCCGGATGCTTTGGGAGAAGGCGCGTTTGCACCGACGAGCTAAGGATTTCATAGTTAACGAGTCCGGGGCCATTGCGCTGGTCATGGTCGTGGCCTTGGTGGCACTCATGGCGGCGGCCGCCCTGGCCGTCGATTACGGGTATATGCTCGTGGTGCAGCGTCAGTTGCAAAATGCCGCCGATGCCGGGGCCCTGTCCGGGGCGGACGCCTTTGGATCAAACAGTCCGAACTCGCAAGCAGCCCAGACCGCGGCAACAACTGCGGCAACCGCAATAGTCACCGGTAATTATTGGGGCAATCAACAGTATTTGACCTATTGCACGGTGACTCCTGGCTATTGGAGTAATGTAAATAAGGGCTTTACTGGCACTACTTCTACCACTGCCACCCTCCCCACGCAAACCCCACCCGCAGTCTGGGCCATCCAGGTGGTGGTGCCCAAGAGCTCCAGTAACAACGGCGGCCCCCTCCAGTTGATTTTTGGCCCCATCTTGGGGATAGAAACCGTTAACCTGAATGGCACCGCGGTGGCGATGGTAAAGTCCCCGTCGGTGACATGGTCTGTCCTGGAGACCGGCAGCAGCTCTATTACATTAAACAGCAATGTGACCATTAACGGGGGGAGTGTGGGGGATAATGGGTCCAGCTTAACACTTGATAATGGCGTGACGGTGCCGCAGGGTCAGGTATATATCAACACCGCAACCTCCGTGACCAACAACAGTGGATTAACTCCAGTGCAGAATTCCGCCTCCAATACCCTGCTATCGCAAGCGATCAGTTCTGCTAATGCAGCTTACACCAATTTCATCGGTTTGTCTAATAACACGGGAACTTATTCAAATGCTGGTCAAAGTGCAAACCTGAGCATTACAGGTACTAACACGGTTAACGTTGTGGACATCTCCAATTTGCTCCTGGATAATCCCTACAACATTACTTTGAACGGGACTTCCGCCATGTCGTTTGTCGTCAGGGTTTCCGGCACTTTCACCCTTAACTCCAATACCAGCGTATTACTGAGCGGCGGGTTAACGGCGGGTAACGTAACTTTTATAGCTACGGGTGGCAGCGTCATCATCGACGGCGGCACCATGAATGGCAGCATCCTGACTCAGAACTCTTCCGTCACCCTTAATAGCAGTGCCACCCTAAATGGCTCTATAGTCAGCGGCCAGTCTATTATGTTGGACCACGGCGTGACGACACCTTCCACAACCTTCATGTCGTCATCAAGCGGCTCTGCCTTGGTACAATAAGTCGTCTCTATCTTTGTGTAGGGTGGTTCTCCGGGGAGCGCCTATCTCTTGGCAAGGTCCGGCGGCGCCTGGCCTTTTTCCAAATCAGGTTTTACCAGAAACCATTTCTGCCCGGCTAGGCCAGAGCTAAAATTAACTCTTTAGAATCGCTCCCCGCAATCGAAAAAGGGTTTTTGGGAGTCCTCTAACCAAGTTAACCCCCGACAAGTTTCCTTTTTTTTAGCCAAATTGGTTTGTGGAAGGCATGATTGCACAAATTTCGCTGAAAGAGTAATTTTTTCAAGAATTTTGGCATACCTACTCCTCAGTCTCTGGATACCCCACTGCTATGGAGCTGAAGGACCCCAGGGCAATACCGCCAGATAATGGTGCCCCACAGAAAAAGCCAAGGGTGGATGCATATGCCAACTTCGACCGTGGGAAAAAGCCCTGGCTCCTACCCATAGCGCCTTGATGTTGCGTTGAAGAGGTTCTGCCAAGAATAGCGACTATCTTGCCAGGATCGGCAGTTATCGCCGAGGCCTTAAAAATCGCAGGTATGATCTAGATATGGGAAGTTTTTAACTTCGTGATAAGTTTTGGGTTATAGCAGTAATCTTCAATGTCGAACCCACCTATCCAGGAAGAATGCGAACAATAGCCCCTAATCTTCTAAAGCAAGGTCCAAACCGTCACTAACAGCTTTTTTTTCGTGGGAGGCAGCATTAGCCGGTAGCTCACTCACTCGGGCGGCTTAAGAAAAATTTGTGTCCAGAAAAATGAATGCGGTAAATTCTCAACTCTCTGTATAGACTTCCCCCACCCTTAAATTAAGGTATTACGAAGGGCAGAATCAGGCAAATCCTGATTTACCTGCATACGTTATCAATTTAACATAAAACCCAACACTAGGAGAAGGCTATACGTGGACATAAAAAGTATCTTCAGCCATTGGCCTTTTCGCAGCAAATTGTTGCTCTTTTTGCTGATCATCTTACTGCCTGCCCTCGGGATTATTGTCGCCACCGGGGTTAGCCAGCGTCAACATGCCATAGTTAAGGCCCAGGACCATGCCCTGCTGCTGGTCCGGAGCTTGGTGGCCCAACAGGAACAGATCGCCATCGCTACCAAGGCGATGCTGAGCACCCTGGCCCAGTTGCCCGAGGTGCAGAACCTGGATGCGCCGGCCTGTAATCGAATTTTCGCAGAATTACATCGGCTATACCCTTTCTACGCCTCCATATTGGCAATGACCCCGGATGGCTACGTCTTTGCTGCTCACACGCCTTTAGAGCCGGGCAAGGTGAATCAGTCGGACCGGAAATACCTCCAGGATGCTATTAGCTCGCTCGATTTTTCTGCGGGGGATTACATCATTGGCAGGGTCAGCAAAACGACCTCGTTCAACTACAGCATCCCGGTCCTGAATGCGAACAAAAAGCTTGTTGCCGTTCTAACCGCCGGCCTAAACCTGCATAAATTTGGCCAGTTCATCTCCATGGCCAATCTGCCCGAAGGCTCCGCCGTGTTCTTTACGGATTATAAAGGAATTCGTTTGTATCGTTTGCCTGAGAATGACGCTACCCCCATCGGCAAGGCCGTATCCCAGCGCTTCTTTGACACCATATCGGGCAAAGCTGAAGAAGGGTTGTCTGATTGGAAGTCTCCGGATGGCGTAATCCGGATTATGGCCTTCAAGCAGTTGCGCCTCAAGGAAAACTTGCCCCCTTATATGTATATTATTGTCGGTCTACCCAAAGAGCTAATTCTCCACAAAGCAAACATGGATATGCTGGAAAATTTAGCGATCCTTGGGTTTGCCACCCTACTGGCAATGTCTCTGGCATGGGTCTTCGGGGATTTGGTCCTCATTAAGCCCATTAATCGGCTGGTCGCGGCCACTCAGCAATTCGGCATGGGCAAGATGGACACACGTACGGGCCTGCCCTACAGCCCCGATGAATTGGGGCGATTGGCCCGATCCTTCGATGATATGGCCTCGCTGCTCGAAACCAAAAATATTGAACATGAGAGAGCGGAAGAGGCGCTGAACAAAGCTTATGCCGAGATGGAAGAGCGCGTTCAAGAGCGCACTGCTGAGCTAACAGCCTCTAATTCCGCCATGATGGTCGAAATCAGCGAGCGTAACCAAGTCGAGGAGGCGTTGCGGGATAATGAACAGAGATATCGTTTACTGACCGCCACCGTCCCGGCGGTGGTTTTTCGGGGATATAGCGACGGCGCGGTGGAGTTCTTCGATGATAAAGTGGCGGAGGTGGTGGGTTATGAAAAAGAGGTCTTCAACAGCGGCCGCCTCAAATGGACCGACCTCATTCATCAGGAAGACCTGGAACCGGCCAAGGCGATCTTTCGGCACGCCCTGACAACCAATGGGTTTTACGTGCGGGAGTATCGGGTCAGACATCGGGATGACCGGCTGATCTGGATCCAGGAACGCAGCCAGATAGTCTTGAACCAGCAGGGGAAAATCGATTACATCAGCGGGGTTTTCTTCGATATCACCGCTCGCCGGCAGACCGAAAATGCCCTGCGAAGTTCCAAGGAGGAATTGACCTCCACGGTCCAGGCGCTGGAGAAGCGCAACTACGAACTCACCCTGCTCAGCGAAATGGGCGACATGCTGCAGAGCTGCGTCAGCACCGCGGAGGCCCACGGGGTCATGGGCAATTTCCTCCCGCAAATCTTCCCTGAAGATGCCGGGGCCTTCTTGGTAATCGAGGCTGGCGGCAAATTATTGAAGGTCGTAGTTGTCTGGGGGGGAATTCCCATCACCCAGGAGGTCTTTCCCAAAGAGGAGTGCTGGGCGCTGCGGACCGGGAGGATTTTGGGAACCAGCGAGCGCCACACCGGTCTTTGCCACCACCCCGATGCCCCCCGGGGGGTCGAATTTCTCTGCCTGCCGATGGTGGCCCAGGGTAACGCCCTTGGAGTGTTGCGCCTTCAATGCCTGGTTAGCAACCCTTGCATGGATGAATCCAAGAGGCAGTTGGCCGTGAACGTGGCGGAGCACACCAACCTGGCCCTGGCCAATCTGCTGCTGCGGGAGACCCTGCAACACCAGTCCATCCGGGATCCCCTCACCGGTTTGTACAACCGCCGCTACCTGGAAGAAGCCATGGAGCGGGAGATATCCCGGGCCGCCCGCAATCAAACCTCCCTGGGGCTAATTATGCTGGACGTGGATCATTTTAAGCAATTCAACGACCGATTCGGCCACGATGCCGGCGATGACCTACTGCGGGAGCTGGGCAACTTTCTCATGGCCAATCTTCGCCAAACAGACATTGCCTGCCGCTACGGCGGGGAAGAATTCATTGTGATCCTGCCGGGAACCATGGCGGCGGTGGCCAAAAAATCCGAGGAATTGCGGGAAAAGTTCAGAGACCTCACCATCGTGCACCAGGGACAGATCCTGGGCCGGACCACCATCTCTTTGGGGGTGGTCACCTATCCGGAACATGGGGTCACCCCCAAGGCCCTGATCCAGACGGCCGATAAAGCCCTCTTCCAGGCCAAGGAGGAGGGCCGGGACCGGGTGGTGGTGGCGCCCGTGGTTCGGGAGGAGGCGGGAACAGCTACGGAAGTCCAGGGGGTAGCTGCTTCTTAGGCTGAGGGAAGATCGCTCCGAGTTGTCAAAGCACAAGCGATGAAAAATCTTCCGATTGATTATTCTGATAAGGTATTTCTATCCGCCCAAAGGATCTGAATATAGTCATTAATAAATTGCTTTAGTGAAGTAGACAAGTAAATGGGAATGAGATCAAAAATCCATAATAATATATCAATTTATAACTTTATAACCTCCGTAAGAATGAAAAGTATACCTATAGTTATGGTGGCAACGCAGGTTATGGCCTCGTTTTACAAACAAATTGTGGAAATGAGATGAATGCAATGAACGGCACAGTAATACGCCCCCAAAAGGGTGAGCTTATATCATTAGAAAGCACCGCCCGAGCCAAATATCTGGATAGCATCTCGTGGGAGGATGAGGGCTTTCTCTCTAGCATCTTTGCAAGCATTCAGGATGGCATGAGCATCATGGACTTAAACTTGAATATTCTCCAGGTTAACCCTTCCATGGAAAAATGGTATCGGCATGCGATGCCGCTGATACGGAAAAAATGCTATCAAGCTTATCATGGCCAAAACTACCCCTGCAGGCCTTGTCCAGCGCACCGTGCTATTCTCACCGGGAAACCTCATTCCGGGACCATGGCTCTAAAAGGGATCAATGGTAAAATTTTGGGGTGGCTGGAAGTCCATTCCTTCCCTTGGCGAAATAATGTTGGCGGGAAAGTGCAAGGAGTGATTAACTATATTCGTGACATAACTTACCGCATGCAGGTCGAGGATGAAATAGAAGATACTTTAAAGAAGCTGAAAAAGACTTTGAATGGAACGGTAATGGCCTTCTCCTCTATAGTAGAGACGAGAGACCCTTATACTGCTGGCCATCAGCGGCGAGTTGTACAAATTGCTTGTGCTATTGCTCAGGAGTTGGAGTTCTCTCAAAGCAGAATAGACGGGTTGCGAGTGATGAGTTTTCTTCACGACTTAGGGAAAATGGCTATTCCTGCAGAAATATTATGTAAGCCCGGCAAATTAAGCGAATATGAATTTAATATCATTAAAGCCCATCCCCAAATAGCTTATGATATATTAAAGGAGATAGAATTTCCGTGGCCAGTGGCACAGGTTATACTCCAGCATCATGAAAGGCTCGATGGGTCAGGATATCCTGTAGGTCTTTCAGGTCAAGATATTATTCTGGAGGCAAGGGTTCTATCAGTGGCTGATGTAACGGAGGCAATTGCCTCTCACAGACCTTATCGGCCAGCCTTGGGTTTAGATAAAGCCCTGGATGAAATCTTGCAGAACAAGGGAATACTTTACGATCAGAAAGTTGTAAATGCCTGCTTAACTCTTTTCAAGGAAAAAAGTTTTGATTTTACTGATTAATATCATATAAGCCCTTCGCATAACTGAGTGGCTGGGCCTATCCTTATTTCCAAGGCGAACTTGATTCCTCCTGATTCCCACCATCATGACGCTTACTTTATCCCCGTTGTGTGACCTGTCCCCCGAAAACTGATCCACAAGCTATGTTAGAATATCAGATCGTGGAGATGCCCCCCTGCATAGGCGGTACCGCTCTGCTGTGCGAAGCTTTCCGAAGTCAATTTAGCTATTTGATAAGGCACGGTTTGAAGTAGCGGGTTACTTGCCAAACTTCGCGCTTATGCTCAGGGCTCCAATTCTTACAGCTATGACCTTGTTATTATCACAGGCGGGACGCCTGGGTCACCGAACCTCTACTCCGGTTCTCCCTGGCAGATGCCGCAGCGCCGGCAAACCGCCGGCCGGCAGGGCGGGGTCTCCCGGGCTTCCAGAGCCCGCTGGTACTCCTCCCAGAGGTAGTCTTTCTTCAGGCCGTGGTCGATGAAGTCCCAGGGGAAGAGCTCATCGCGGGGGCGGGGCCGGAGGGTGAAGAAGTCCGGGTTGACGGGGCTTTCCCGGAAGGCCCGGCTCCAGCCGAGGCGATGGGCGGCCAGCAGCAACTCGCCCACCCGGCGGTCACCCCGGGCCAACAGGGCCTGGACGTAAGCCCATTTGGGCAGGTCGGTGTGGACCCGCACCTCCTTGACGCCGTGAAATTCCCGGGATATTAGGCGGAGGCGCTTTTTCAGCTCCGCCACCTCCAGAAACGGCGCCCACTGGAAGGGGGTGAAGGGCTTGGGGACGAAGGAGGAGAGGCTCAGGGTGATGAGGCCCAGGTGGCGCTTGCCGCGGCTCTCCTTCTTGACGCGGTGTTCCAGGAAGCGGACCAGCCGGGGGATTTCCGCCACCTCCTCCAGGGTCTCGGTGGGCAGGCCCACCATGAAATAGAGGCGTAGCTGCGGGATGCCGGAGCGGCTGAGATGCACTGCGGCCTGGGCCAGCTCTTCCTGGCTGAGGCCCTTGTTGATTACCTGGCGCAAACGCTCGCTGCCGGCCTCCGGAGCCAGGGCGACGCTCCGCACCCCGCCCCGGGCCAGGAGCTGGAAAAGCTCCAGGTCGGCGGAGTCGGCCCGGAGCGAACTGATCCCCATCTCGCCGCCCGCGGCCAGAATTTTCCGACACAGTTCTTTGATGGCGGGGTGGTCGCTGACCGCAGCCCCCACCAGGCCCACCTTGCGTTTTTCCAGCAAGCCCCGCCCCACTTGGGTCCACAGTTCCTCCAACGGCCGCTCCCGGGGCGGGCGGTAAACAAAGCCGGCGGCGCAGAAGCGGCAACCCCGGGAGCAGCCGCGTCCGGTCTCCACCAGGAACATCTCCCCCCATTCGCTCTGGGGGGCCAGGAGGTGGCTGTGGGTAGGGTAAGAAGCCAGTTCCGGCAGGTGCGGGGCCTGCACCCGGGGAGGAAAGCCCGGCTCCGGATCGAAGCCGGCCAAGGGGCCGTCCGGATGGTAGCGGGGCCGGTAGCCGGCGGGCACGTAAGCCCCGGGGATGGTTTGCGCCAAGTCCCGCAGCAGCTCCACGCGTGGCCGCTCCCCCCGCCCCTCGGCCAAAAACTGAAAGAAGGGGACCGCCCCGGCCTCCCCCTCCCCCAGAAAAAAGGCGTCCACAAAGGGCGCCAGGGGCTCGGGGTTCAGGAAGGTGGCCACCCCGCCCGCCAGGACCAGGGGGTCTCCGGGGCGGCGCGCCGCGGCCAGGAGGGGAATTCCGGCTCCCTCCAGGATTTGCAGGACGTAAGGGTAATCGGCCTCAAAGGAGATGGAAAAGGCCAGGGCGGCGAAGTCTGACAAGGGCCGCTGGGACTCCAGGGCGAGGATGGGGGTGCGGGTGCGCTGGTGCTCCCGCCAATCCTCCGGGCTGGGAAGGAAGGCGCGTTCGCAGTGAAGGTTGGAGGTGTCGTTGAGCAGCCGGTAAATGGTTTGAAAGCCCAGGTTGCCCATGGCCACCGGGTAGATCTGGGGGTAGATCAGGGCCACGGGCCAGCGGGCCCCCCAGTTCCGCACCACTGCGCCTCGTTCCTGGGCCAGGATTTTCTTCAGGCTGGATTTGATTTTGGCGGACATGGGCGGTGAGCAAAGCAGGCGTAGAAATGGTGGGCAGTGCCCACCCTACAAGACTAAAAATCCATGATAAGCAAAGGGGCGTGATAAATCACGCCCCCACGGAAAACAATAAACCGAAAACGGAAAGCGGTATTTTCTCAGCCGTCCTTCCTCAGGAAAGCCGGAATGTCCAACTCGCTTTCCTCATATTGGAGGTCGGGGTGGACGATGTTCCTTTTGGCGCCCACCACCCCCAGATTGGCCGCGGACCGGAGATTGGCCGGCCGCCCCTCGGCGTTCCGGGGCGCCTCCGCAGTCCGCAAGATGGTGGGGATTTCCAGGTCCTCCGCCGGTTGGATCGACTGGGTCCACACGGGCCGTTCCATTTCGGCGGCGCGTTTGCCGATGCCGGTGGCGATCACCGTCACCCGGATCTCGTCGGCCAGTCCCTCATCGTAAACCAGGCCCCACTTGATGATGGCCTCTTCGTGGGCCTCTTCCTGGACGATGCCGCAGATTTCCCGGAGTTCCTCCATGGAGATGTCGGGGGCGGAGGTGATGTTGATCAGGATACCCCGGGCGCCCCGAATGGAGATGTCTTCCAGGAGGGGGCTGGAAATGGCTTTGTGGGCCGCATCGGCGGCCCGGTTGCCGCCGTTGGCGATGCCGGTGCCCATGAGGGCCATACCCCGCTCCTTCATGACGGTGCGGACGTCGGCAAAATCGACGTTGATGAAGCCGGGCACCATGATGAGATCGGAGATGCCCCGCACCGCAAAGCCCAGGACTTCGTTGGCCATGCCGAAGACATCTTTGATGCGGGAGTTTTTGGAGCTGAGACTGTAGAGGCGGTCATTGGGAATGGTGATGATGGTGTCCACCACCTTCCGCAGTTCCTCGACCCCGGTTTCGGCCAGGCGCCGCTTCATCTTGCCCTCGAATTCAAAGGGTTTGCTCACCACGGCCACGGTGAGAGCACCCAATTCCCGGCTGAGGTCGGCCACCACCGGAGAGGCGCCGGTGCCGGTGCCGCCACCCATGCCCGCGGCAATGAACACCATGTCGGCGCCCTGGAGCACCTGTTTGAGGCGCTCGCCCTCCTCTTCGGCCGCCTTGCGGCCCACTTCCGGATCGCCGCCGGCCCCCAGCCCCCGGGTGACACCCTGGCCCAGTTGGATCTTTACCGGGGCCAGACTACGCTCCAGCGCCTGGGCGTCAGTATTGGCGGCGATAAAATCGACCCCTACCATCTGGGAGGCGATCATGTCGTTGATGGCATTGCCGCCGGCGCCGCCGATACCTAACACCTTGATTTTGGCCGTCAATTCGTTGGGGACTAATTGAATTTTCATCCTGTCGACCCCCTCAAAGCTATCATACCACCTTTGGGAGATTTATACCACCTCCCGGAACCATTTTTTGACCCTGCCCCAGAAACCGCGGGAGGAGCGGCTTCCCGCCCAGCGCGCCTGGGGGGCCCAGCGGCCGGCCTGGCGTTGGGCCTTGCGTTGGGTCCTAAAACCATGGAGCACCAGGCCCACGGCGGTGGCAAAAGATGGGTCATGGATGACGTCGACGAGGCCGCCCACCCCCATGGGGTAACCGATGCGAGTGTGCATCTGGAAGACCTCGCCGGCCAACTCCGGGAGTCCGTCCACCAAGGAACTGCCGCCGGTGAGCACCGCGCCGGAGTGCAGCGGATGGTTAAAGCGGGCCCGCTGGAGTTCTTTGCCCAGCAGGTTGATGATCTCCGCCACCCGCAAATGGATGATCTCCGCCATCCGGCCCCGGGGCATCTGCTGGGTATCCCGGCCCGTCAGCCCCGGAACTTCCATCATTTCCGCGGGGTCGCTCAGGACATTGAGACAGGAGCCGAATTCCTTTTTTAGCTCCTCGGCAATGTGCAGGGAGGTGGGAAGGCCCACGGCGATGTCGTTGGTGAGGTTGTTGCCCCCCACCGGCAGGACGAAGTTAGCCCGCAAGGCATTCTCGGCGAAGATGGACAGATCGGTGGTGCCGCCGCCGAAATCGATGAGGGCCACTCCCAGCTCTTTTTCTTCCTCGGTGAGCACCGCCTCTCCCGCCGCCAGGCTTTTCAGGGCGAGGCCGGTCACCTCCAGGTTGGCCCGATTACAGCATTTGATGATGTTATTCAGAGAGGTGACCGCACCGGTGACGATGTGGACCTTGCATTCGAGACGCACTCCGTGGATGCCCACCGGGTCCTTGATGCCGTCCTGGCCGTCAATCAAAAAATCCTGCACCAGGGTGTGGATCACCTCGCGGTCGGAGGGAATGGCCACGGTGCGGGCCGTGTCTATGACCCGGTCCATGTCTGCCGGGGTCACTTCCCGATCCTTGATGGCGATGATCCCCTGACTGTTGATCACCTTGGTCTGGCCGCCGCCGACGCTGGCATAAACGGAGCGGATTTCGCAGTCGGCCATGACTTGCGCCTCTTCCACGGCCTTGCGAATGGCCCGCACGGTATTCTCGATGTTGACCACCACCCCTTTGCGCAGGCCGCCTGTGGTGGGGGCGCATCCCAGGCCCACGATCTCCACCTGATTTTCCCGCACTTCTCCCACCACGGCGCAGATCTTGGTGGTGCCGATGTCCAGACCAACGATGAGCTCTTGGGGCACGTGAGTTATCCTATCGACCCTCGTCCGTATCCTTCAGGTCGATGAGGACCCGCTGGGGATCGTCGAGGTTGATGCGCCCGGTCCGGGCCAGGTAGCCCTTTTGGGCCATCACCGGCAAAACCTGGGCGAATTTGCGCAGCTTTCCCGAATAGTCGTTAAAGCCGAGGTCCAGGGCCGCCCCCAGGCCGTTAACATAAAGGGTGAACCCCCGATCCAGGTCCAGGTGAACCTCGGAAACGTTTTCCAGGTTGACCGGCGCCGGGGCTTTCTTGAGCACATCCAGCAACTGAAAAATCTGGGCCAGCAGGGGCGGCAGCACCCCTTCCGGGTGCTGCAGATTCTCCGGTTTCAGCCCGGTAATTACCGGAAAGTTATGTGGATCTCCGGACGTTAACGGGTGAAAGAGACTTCCCTGGCGATCGAGGTAAAAGAGTTCTTCACCCATTTGCACCAGGGCTACCGGCTCCCGCTCCTGGATGCGCACCCGGAGCCGGTCGGGCCATTCCCGGGTCACTTCGGCCCGGGCGATCCAGGGGTGGGCCTCCAGGGCCAGTTCCGCCTGCCCCGGCCGCATGGCCACGAGGTTGGTATCGGGGCCCAATTTGGCCAGATGCAGGATGACCTCGGGGGTGAGGCGCCGATTACCTTCGATTTGGATGTTCTTGATATCTTTAATGCAAAAATAGGAACAAATCAAGAGTTGATGGTAGAGGAGCACCAGTCCCAGGCAAACCCCGGCCAGGATCGTGAGTCCTCCGGTGAGAATGGCCAGCCGCAGCCAGGACCTGGGGGACTCGCCGTCCTGAGTCCGGCGGTAGCTGTTGCGCGGCCTTTTCCGAGGGATCAGGCTGGGCTTCTTCAGCGGCTGCTGGGGCCGCAGGCGGGAATTCCGCGTATTTCGAGCCATGGCGGTTTTCCTTAGGGGCGAGCCTCCCCCGAACCAGCGGCCTTGCCGTTGAGTCGGGCCAGCAGGTCTTCCCCGGCGGTCCAAATATCCCCGGCCCCCAGGGTGAGGACCAGGTCGCCTTTCTGCACGTGCTTAAGTATGGCCGCGGCGACCGCGTTTTTTTCCGCCACGAAGTGCACCGCGGGATGGCCGCTGCCGCGGACCCCTTCATAAACGGCCCGGCCCGAGACGCCTTCCCGGGGGGATTCGCCTGCACCATAAATTTCGGTGATGAATACTATCCCGGCCCGGGCAAAGATCGGGGTGAATTCCTCCATCAGGGCCGCGGTGCGGCTGTAACGGTGGGGCTGGAAGGCCACCACCAGACGGCGCCGCGGGAAGGCTTGAGTCAGGCCCGTCAGAGTGGCGGCGATCTCGGTGGGGTGATGCCCATAATCATCGAGCACCAGCACCCCCCGGGCTGTGCCCTTCACCTGGCAGCGGCGCTGGATCTGCCCCAGCCCCTTAAGTCCCTGACGCCATACGGGGAATTTGAGTCCCAGGTTATGGCCCACGGCACAAGCGGCCATGGCGTTGAGGACGTAGTGGCCACCCGCCAGGGGCACCGTAACCCTACCCAGCTCCCGGCCCCGATGCCACAGGCGGAAACGGCAGCCCAGACCTTTGGGCTCGGGTTCGGTAGCCCGGAAATCGGCCCCGGGCGACAGGCCGTAGGTGGTGAGCTCGCCGGTAAACCGGGGCAGCAGGGGAGCAAGGTGGGGGTCATCGGCACAGGCCACCAGCTTGGCCCCGGGAGGCAGTTTTTGGAAATAAGCGGCGAAGGTCTCCTGGATATGGGCCAGGTCGCGATAGTGGTCCAGGTGTTCGCGGTCCAGATTGGTGACCACCGTGACCTGGGGGGAGAGATAGGCGAAGGAGCCGTCGCTTTCGTCGGCCTCCGCTACAAAGTAGCCCCCCCGGCCCAGGACGGCGTTGGAGCCCAGGAGGTCACACAAGGCCCCCACCACCACGGTGGGATCGAGGCCGCCGCTCCTGAGTATGGCGGCCACCATGGCGGTGGTGGAGGTTTTGCCGTGGGCCCCGGTGACGGCCACCTGGAGATGTCCCTCCATGAGCCGGGCCAGCAATTGGCCCCGGCGCAACACGGTGAGACCCAGGGCCCGGGCTGCGGCCAGCTCCGGATTGTCTTCCTTCACGGCGGTGGAGTGCACCACAATGGCCCCGGCCGGAAGCTGCTCAGGACGGTGGCCCTCATGGAAACTGAGGCCCAGGGTCTCCAGGCGGCGGGTCAGGGGCCCAGCCGCCAGGTCGGAGCCGCTCACCCGGTGGCCGCGGCGCACCAGGAGTTCCGCCAGCCCGCTCATGCCGATGCCGCCAACGCCGATGAAGTGATAGTGGCTCAGATTGGTCATATTTAAGGAATCGGGTTGGCAGATGCCCATCATAATTTAATTTTACCTTCCAGCAACTCCAGGCAGCCCCGGACGATCTCTTTGGCGGCGTCCGGCCGGGCCAGGCGGCGGGCGGCCTCCTCCATGCCGGCCAGGATATCGGGCGCAGATATAAAATGCCTTATCTTACCAGCGAAAACCTCCCCGGTAAAATCTTTATTTAGGATGATCTCCGCGGCCCCGGCCTGTCCCAGGAAGCGGGCGTTGACCTCCTGGTGGTTGTTGGCCGCGAAGGGGTAGGGGACCAGCAGGGAGGCCCGGCCCAGCGCGGTGACCTCCGCCAGGGTGGAGGCTCCGGCCCGGCAGACGATGAGGTGGGCCTGGTTCATCAAGTAGGCCATATCAATTGAGAATTCCTCCACCTGGGCCGCAAACCCGACGGCCGCATAGCCCGCGGCCACCTCGGCCCGGTCCGCCTCCCCGGTTAGATGGAGGAACCGGAGCCGCTCCTTCAGGTCGGCCAGCTCCGGAAGCGCGGCCAACACTTCCAGGTTAAGGTGGTGGGCCCCCTGGCTGCCGCCGGTGATCAGCACCGTGAATGGCGTCTCCGGCCGCGGCGGCATAACCCGGAAAAATTCCTCCCGGGCCGGGTTGCCGGTCCAGACCGCCAGGTTGCGGGGGAACTGGCCCAGGGAGGCGGGAAAGGAGACGAAGACCCGCTGCGCCAGATGGGCCAGCCAGCGGTTGGTGAAGCCGGGAAGGGCGTTCTGCTCGTGCAGGGCCAGGGGGATCTTCAGAGACCAAGCTGCCAGGCCCACGGGGCCGGAGGTATAGCCGCCCATGCCCAGCACCAGGTGGGGGCGGAGGGCCTGAAGACGGGCCCGGGCCTCCCGAACGCTCCCCGGCAGGCGCCCCCAGGTGCGCAGCCGGGAAAAGAGCCCCTGGCCCTGCAAAGCCCGGCTGGCCACCGCCTCCCAGGGGAAGCCGGCGCCCTCAAGAATTCGGGTGGTCACGGGGCGGGGGCTGGTGAAGAAACTGACCGCAAGCCCCGGGTGCGTCTCAAACTCCCGGGCCACCGCGATCCCCGGAAAGAGGTGGCCGCCGGTGCCCCCCGCGGCAATGACTACCCTGAGGTCCATCGATCTTTCCTACCCCTATCCTGATTGCCAGGGTTTTGGCAGGCTGCGGCCCAATCGCCAGCGCCAGGGCGGATGAAAATCCCGCCTCGACCTGAGCTGGTCCGGTCCAGCCGTTTCTTGATCCCCGGACGCTCACAGCTACTGAAATTCTGGGGGAGCAGCCTGTCAGGTATCGGGCCTGCCCGGCTAAAGCTGGGCCGTTTCGCTCTGGCCCGGCGCCGCAACCTTTACGGGCCGCGGCCCCGCGGGACCCTTAATCTGACTGCTGATGTTCAGGAGAATGCCCACCGCCAGCATACTGGCAATCAGGGAAGAGCCCCCATAACTGAGAAAGGGGAGGGACAGCCCCTTGGTGGGCAGGATGCCGCTCACCACTCCCATGTTGATGGCCGCGGGCAGGCCGATGACCAGGGTCAGCCCCAGGGCCAGGTAGGAGCCGAAGGTGTCCGGGGCCTTGAGGCTCAGGCGGAGTCCCCGGACCACCAGAAGGGCGAACAGGGCCAGGACCAGGAAAAATCCCACGAAGCCCATCTCCTCGCTGAAGATGGAGAGGATGAAGTCGGTATGGGCGTCCGGCAGGTAGAAGAGCTTGGCCCGGCTCTGTCCCGGCCCCAGGCCGACCAGATTTCCAGAGCCGATGGCCAGCAGGGATTGCTTCAACTGGTAGCCCACATCGGCCCCGTATTTCCAGGGGTGCAGGAAGGAGAGAAAGCGATTGAATTTTTTCGGATCCTTCAGTACCGCCAGGACCGCCAGGGTGCTGACTCCGCCCAGGGCCACCAGGAGGTGGGTGAGGCGGGTGCCGCCCACGAAAAGCATGGCGAAGACGATGGCCGCCAGGGTAAGAGCGGTGCCAAAGTCGGTTTCGATGCCAATGAGACCGATGAAGACCCCGGAGATCAGTATGTGGGGCAGGAAGCCGATGGTGAAAAGTTTCATCTTTTCCTGCTTGTTGGCCAGGGAATAAGACAGGTACAGGATTACCGCCAGGGAGGCGAACTCCGAGGGCTGCAGGGTGAGGGGCCCCAGGTGGATCCAGCGGGCCGCACCCCGCACCTTGCCGCCTAGGCCCGGGATAAACACCAGGACCAGGGAGATCAGGCTGAGGACCAGGAAGGGATAAACCAGGCGCTGATAATTCTGATATCTGATTTTCCGCCCCCAAAGGAGCGCCCCTACTCCCAGTAATCCATAAAACCCCTGGCGCTTGACGAAGTAGAAGGGATCGCCGTAATTGGTCAGGGCCATGACGTTGCTGGAGATGAATACCATGCCCAGTCCCAGGCACATCAAGGAGAGGACGGTGCCCAGCAGGATCAGGTCCTCGTGGACGCCCGGGGCCGCCAGGGCCTTAGCTTCCCTTTGCATGTCTCATCTCCTGCACCAATTTTTGAAAGGTTTCACCCCGGTGGGCATAGTCCTTAAACATGTCGAAGCTGGCGCAGGCCGGGGACAGGAGCACCACCTCTCCGGGACGCGCCAGATTATAGGCCCGCCGCACCGCCTCGGCCATGGAATTTACCAGACAGATGGGCGCCAGGTCCTTCCAGGTTTGCGCCAGGCGCTCCCGGGTCTCGCCCAGCAGGACCAAGGCCTTGACCCGCTCCTGGATCGCGGGGGAGAGGAGGCTAAAATCGCTGTCCTTGTCCCGGCCCCCGGCAATGAGGATCACCGGTTTGGAGAAGTGGCCCAGGGAAACGGCCACCGCCCCGACGTTGGTCCCCTTGGAGTCGTCATAAAACTCCACCCGCTCGAATTCCGCAACGAATTCCAGTCGATGGGGCAGGCCGCGGAAGTCGGCCAGCACCCGGCGGCAGGCCTCGGGACTGGCGCCGGCATCCAGGGAGAGCAACAGGGACGCCATGACGTTTTCCAGGTTGTGGCGCCCGGAAAGGCGAATCCCGGCCAGGGGGAACCTCTCTGCAGCGGCGCCCGTCAGCCTGACATGGAGCGAGCCGTTGGCCAGCCAGGCGCCCCGGGTCAGGGGGCGGCTGCTGGAAAAGTGGTAGACCCGGCCCGGCCCGGTATCCAGGGCCGCCAGCGCCGGGTCATCGGCGTTGAGGACTTTAAGATCACTCCCGCCCTGGTTGCGAAAGAGGTTGGCCTTGGAGGCGGCGTAGGCGGCCAGCGAAGGGTAGCGATCCAGATGGTCCGGGGTGATGTTGAGGAGGGCGGCGGCCTGGGGATGGAAGCTGGGGGCGGTGTCCAACTGGAAGCTGCTCACCTCCAGCACCAGGCAGTTTGCCTGCCGTTGCCGCGACAACAAGGAGATAGCCGGGGTGCCGATGTTTCCACCCACCAGGGGATTCCGGCCGGAGGCCTGGAGGAACTCCCCCACCAGGGTGATGGTGGTGGTCTTGCCGTTGGTGCCGCTCACCGCGATCAAGGGTTTTTCGAGGAAGTGGCCGGCCAATTCCAACTCCCCCCAGACGGGGACGCCGACCTGCCGGGCCTCCTTGAGCCAATCCAGTTCCGGCGGCACCCCGGGGCTCAGGATGATCAGGTCAGAGCCCCGCCAGGGAGTCTTTTTTTTGAGTCCCGTCCCTAAGGCTTCGGTTACTCCCAAGCCGGCGATCTCCCGGCGGGCTTCTTTAAGTGCCTGCGGCGGCGCCTGGTCAGTCACCGTCACCCGGGCGCCCTGGGCCGTCAGAAAGCGGCACAGGGCCACCCCGGTACGGGCCAGGCCGACTACCAGGACTTTTTTTTGATGAAGTTCCATGGCGCCAGTTCCGCAAATGAGTATGGAAAAACCTGCGTCACCTTATTTTTAAGGCGCTCAGAGACACCAGCCCCAGGATAATGGCGATGATCCAAAAGCGCACGATGACCTTGGGTTCGGGCCAGCCCTTGAGTTCGAAGTGATGGTGCAGGGGCGCCATGCGAAAGATGCGTTTGCCGTTGGAAACCTTGAAGAAGCCCACCTGCAGGATAACCGACAGGGCTTCCACCACGAAGAGCCCGCCCACGATGGCCAGAAGGATTTCCTGTTTGGTGGCCAGGGCCACAGTGCCCAAGGCCCCCCCCAGGGCCAAGGCCCCCACATCTCCCATGAAGACCTGGGCCGGGTAGGCGTTGAACCACAGGAAACCGATCCCGGAGCCCACCAGGGCCCCCAGGAAGATGGAGAGCTCCCCCACCCCCCGGACGTGAGGAATTTGCAGATAACCGGCGATCTTGAGGTTACCCGCCAAATAACAAAAGATCATGTAAAAGCCGGCGGCAATGGTCACCGGGCCGATAGCCAGGCCGTCCAGGCCGTCGGTGAGGTTCACCGCGTTGGCGCTGCCCACGATGATGAACACGGCAAAAGGAATGAAGAACCAGCCCAGGTCCGGTTGCAGCTGTTTAAAAAAGGGAATGGTCAGGGTGGTGTCGAAGGACGGGATGAAGGCGTAGAGCCAGATCGCCGGTACCAGGGCCACCAGGGTCTGGGCCATCAATTTGGTGCGGCCCGTCAGGCCCCGATTGTGCTTCTTGATGACCTTGAGATAGTCGTCATAGAAGCCGACGAAGCCGAACCCGAGGGTTACCACTATCATTATCCAGATGAAGGGATTGTTGAGTTCCGACCAGAGGAGGGTGGCAACCAGGGTGGCGAAGATGATCATCAGGCCGCCCATGGTGGGGGTGCCGTTTTTGTAAAAGTGGGATTGGGGGCCGTCTTCCCGGACATATTGTCCGATCTGCAGCGCCTTTAGCTTGTTAATGAACCGGGAGCCCACCGCCATGGAGATGACCAGGGCGGTGAGAATGGCGAAGATGGTCCGGAAGGTGATGTAGCGGAAGACATTGAAGCCGCCAAACACCGTTTTCAGAGGATATAAGAGATAGTAGAGCAACTAGAATCCCCCTCGGTTACCCACACAGATAGCAGTCAGCAGTCAGCGGTCAGCCTTCAGCAAAAGCAGAACCATGTAGGGTAGGCACTGCCCACCAATTATTAATCTATTTTCCAGAAAGTTTTTTGTAAGCCATTTCAAATAGTGGTGTACCTTCGTGAATCTCCTTAGTATTTGCCGGGCAAAAGAATGGTGGGCAGCGCTCACCCGACAATTAATTCTCCCCCAAAAGGTCTATGAGCCCTTCCATGTGCATGCTGCGGGACCCTTTTACCAGGAGCCAGTCCCCCGGCTCCAGCAATTCCTTAAGCACCCGGGCCCCGTCGTCCTGGCGGCGGATGGGAAACAGATGCGAGGCAGGCAGCCCCTCTGCCAGCGCCCCCGCGGCCACCTCCAGGCGGAAGTCGCCATAAGTCACCAGGTAATCCACCCCGGTCCGGGCGGCCAGGCGGCCGAGGTTCCGGTGTTCCTGGGACGCCGCCGGGCCTAACTCGAGCATGTCTCCCAGGGCGGCGGCGGCCCGGCCTTGACCCTTGAGCTCCATCAAGGTCTGCAAGGCCATGGCCATGGAGCCGGGGTTGGCGTTGTAGCAATCGTTCAGCAGGTGGACCCCGATGGGGAGGGTGACCACCTGGGAGCGCCGGGCGATGGGCCGGAATGCCGCCAGGGCCGCGGCGGTTTCTGCCGGCGGCATCCCCAGGACCAGGCCCACCGCGGTGGCGGCCAGGGCGTTGTACAGCATATGCTCTCCAGCCGCGGGCAGGTGCAGGGGCCAGCTTTGCCCTTGATAATGAAGCAGGGCGCTTTGGCCGCCGGTTCCCAGAGTGCGGCGGCTTTCGGCCTTAAGGGCAGCCCCGGGTCCCAGTCCGTAGCTCAGGGAGGGGCCCCGGAAACCCCGGGCCAACCCGGCAACCCAGGGATCATCGGCATTAAAGAGCAGGTGAGCTTCCGGCCCCAGAGCGCTGATGATTTCGCCCTTGGCCCGGGCCACCCCGGCCACGTCCCCCACCCCCTCGGTGTGGGCCCCGTAAACGTTGGTGAGCACTCCCACGGTGGGCGCGGCGATTTGGGTGAGACGGCGGATCTCTCCGAAGCGGTTCATGCCCATCTCCACCACCGCGGCCTCGTGGGCCGCATCCAACTCCAAAAGGGTGAGCGGCAGGCCGATCAGGTTATTCAGGTTCAGGGAATTCTTGTGCACCTGATAAGTCCGGGACAGAACCCCCGCGGCCATCTCCTTGGTGGTGGTCTTGCCGCAACTGCCGGTGATGGCCACCACCGGCAGGGCAAACCTGCCGCGCCAGGTGTGGGCCAGGTCCCCCAGGGCGGCCAGGGCGGTGTCCACGGCGATTACGGTTATGGCGCGGCCTGCGGCGGGTTTTAAGCTGGCGCTGACACCGGTGACCGCCCCTACAGCCCTTCTTTCCACCAGGACGCCCCGGGCGCCCCGGTGCAGGGCCTGAATGATGAAGTCGTGGCCGTCGTGGCGCTCCCCGGACAGGGGAATGAATATCTGGCCCGTCTGGGTGGTGCGGGAGTCGGTGGACACCCCGCAAAAGGTGTCCCAGCAACCCCGCTGGATCAGGTTGCCCCGGGTGGCGGCCAGGATTTCCGCGATGGTGAAGGTGGCGGCCATCAGCCGTGACACTCCTTTAAACCCAGGGTAACCTCCTCCCGGTCGTCGAAATGGCGGCGCTCCGAGCCCCAGATCTGGTAGTTTTCATGCCCCTTGCCGGCCACCAGCACCGCGTCGCCGGGCCGGGCCAGGCTGATCGCCAGGCGGATGGCCTCCCGGCGGTCCGGGATCAGCAGATAGCCGCGCTCGCCTTTCCCGGCGGCCGCCCCGCTTATCCGGGCCAAACCCGCGGCTGCCAAACCCGGTTCGATCTCCCGGATGATGGCCAGCGGCTCTTCGCCGCGAGGGTTGTCGCTGGTGACCACCACCAGGTGAGAGAGCGCGGCTGCGGTTCCCATGAGGGGCCGCTTTTTCCGGTCCCGGTCCCCGCCGCAGCCGAAAACGGTGATGATCCGGGCGAAGTCCAGTTGCTGCAAGGCCCCCAGGGCCTGGGCCAGGGCGTCCGGGGTATGGGCGTAGTCCACGAAGACGCCGGGGCCGCCCGCCGGGCCAAAACGCTCCAGCCGGCCTGGCACCCCGCTCAGGGCGGCGATACCCCGGGACACTTCCTGAGGGGACAGGCCCAGCCCCAGGGCGGTGGCCGCGGCCGCCAGGATGTTGGCCAGGTTGAAGGGCCCCACCAGGCGGGAGTCGATCATTACCTCTCCCGCCGGACTGGCGAGACGGGCTTCGATACCCTGGGGGTGGAAGCGGTGGCTCAAGGGCCGCACCTGGCTTTTGGGGTGGCAGCCGTAAGTGAGGCAGGGAACCCGCACCTGGGCGCGTAGTTCCTCACCCCGGGGATCGTCCAGGTTGAGGACCGCCAGACCGGGGGCGCCGCTGCCGTTGGCCAGCAATTCCAGAAAGAGACGGGCCTTGGCGGCAAAGTAGTCGTCCAGGTTCCGGTGGTAATCGAGGTGGTCCTGGCTGAGGTTGGTGAAGACCCCCACGTCGAAGGCCGTCCGGTCCACCCGCCGCAAGTCCAGGGCGTGAGAGGAGACCTCCATGACGACGTGGCTCACCCCCCGGGAGCGCATGGCCCGCAAGAGCCTCTGCAAGTCCAGGGATTCCGGGGTGGTCACCGGCGCCGGCCAGGTTTCTGCTAAGGCGCGGTAATTGACGGTGCCTAGCACCCCGACCTGGCGGCCGGCGTTGCTCAGGATGGCCTCCAGCAGGTAACTGGTGCTGGTTTTGCCGTTGGTGCCGGTGATGCCCACCAGGACCAACTCCCGGCTGGGGTGGCCGTAAAATGCGGCGCTGATATGGGCCAGGGCCAGGCGGGCCTGGTTGACCCGGACATTGGTGAGGCCGGCGGGAACTTCCAGTTCCTGTTCGCTGACGATGGCGGCAGCCCCGTTGGCGATGGCCTCGGCCACAAAGCGGCGCCCATCGGTACGGACCCCCTTAAGGGCCACGAAAACCCCGCCGGGGATCACTTCTCCCGAGTGATAGGCCACCCCGGTTACCGCAAGATTCTCGTCGCCTTGCAGGCGGCAGCCCTCCAGGCCGGCCAGCAGCCGCTTCAAAGGAATGGAGGACGTGGGCTCGGGGTGCATGGTTCCCTCGCAAACAGGTCTGATTACCCCGGGGGCTCAGAACCATTGCCGATGGCAGTCCGGGCCGGAATCAGACGGTGAAGCAAGCAAGCATATATGGTGCGCAGGAATGATGGTCAGATACGCCAAAGGGCAGCCCGCAGCCTGCCCCTGCCGGATGCGTCACTCAAGGATTGGCAGGTTGAGGCCGCTTTCGAGTCCCACCGCCTCCGATTAATCTTATAAAAACCTCCTGCTCTTGGCAATGACCAACCCCTGGGGGCGCGTCAGATGCTGGGATTGAATTTCACCAGGCAGATGGCGCCGGGGGAGAGGCTGGTCCCCGGGGAGGGCTCCTGGCTCACAGCCATGCCGCTGCCCTCCAGGCGGCATTTCAACCCGGAGCGGGTCAGCAGGTCCAGTACCTGGCGAATGGTATAGCCCTTCAGGTCGGGCATTACCGTCAACGGTCCCTTGGGCATCTCCAGCCGGGTCGGCAACAACTGCGCCAACGTGGGAGCCGGCGCCTGGACGGGGGCCACCTCGGCCAGCCGCCGCCCCTGATCCGGGGCGGCCGCGCCTTTAGCCTGGACCGGCAGGTTCTTGTCCCGCTCCAGTTCCTGCTGGGGATAATAACCCAGCACCCGCATGGATTGGGCGGCTATTTCCCGGAAGACGGGCGCGGCCACCACCCCTCCGTAGATGGCACCCTTGGGTTCATCGATGATGACGCTGATCGCCAAAACCGGCTTGTCCGCGGGTATCAGGCCGATGAACAGGGCCTCAAACTTGGTGTGAGAATAAGACCGGCCCTCCAATTTCTGGGCGGTGCCCGTTTTGCCGGCCACGGTGAAACCTTCCGGGGCCGCTTCTTTGGCGGTGCCACCCGGCTGGGTGACCGTCGCCATGATCTCCAGTATCTGCTGGGCGGCCCGCTCGGACAACACCCTTCTCAGCGGCCGGGGGGGAAACTCCTGCACCTTCCGTCCATAGGGATCGTCAACCTCTTTCACCAGGCGAGGCTCCATGAGGACCCCGCCATTGCCCAGGGAGGCCAGGGCCATGGTCAGTTGCAAAGGAGTGACGGACACCCCCTGACCAAAGGCCAGGGTGGCGCGGTCGATGCCGGACTTGAGCACCTTGAGACTTTTCAGCAGCCCGTCGCTTTCCCCGGGGAAGGCGATCCCGGTTTTGTTCCCAAAGCCGAAACCCCGGAGATATTCCTCCAGGCGGGGGCCCCCCAGCTTGCCGGCTATCTTGGCGGCCCCGATGTTGCTCGATTTTTGGATGATCTGTTGCACCGTCAGACATCCGTATTTATGCACGTCGTGGATCTCTTCCTTGGGGCCCAGGACCCAGGCGCCGTTTTCACAATTGAAACGGTCGCCGGGCTTCACCACATTGGCATCCAGGGCCGCGGCGGTGATGAAGATCTTAAAGGCGGAGCCGGGCTCCAGGCAATCGGTGATTAAGCGGTTGCGCCGGGCCGCTTCGGGAGATTGGACGTAACGGTTGGGGTCCATGACGGGCAACTGGGCCATGGCCAGGATCTCCCCGGTCTGCGGGTTGACTACCATGGCCTGGCCGCCGGCGGCATGAGCATGCTCCACCCCCAGGGCCAATTCTTTTTCCGCGATATACTGCAAGGTGTGGTCCAGGGAAAGGACGACGTTGTCGCCCATGACCTCCGGATCCCAGGCCTTTTCCCCCGAGGAGACGATATGCCCCCGGCCATCCAGCATCTTCCAGCATTGCTTGGGTTTACCATAGAGGAACCGGTCAAACTGGTGCTCCACCCCCTCCAATCCCTGGCCGTCGATATTACAGAAACCCAGGACCTCCCCGGCCAGAGATTGCTGCGGATAGTAGCGTTTGGCCTCGGGCAACAGGTAGATGGCGTCGGTGTCCCGGCGTCCGCTGACCTTGGCGGCCGCGTCCTGGCGCTCCTCTTCTGCCTGCCAGGACTGGAAGGCCGCTTCCCGCTCCGGGGTGAGTTGGCGTTTTACCCAGGTGAAAGAACAGGCCCGGGTGAGGATTTCTTTGAGTTCCTTAGGCTGATAACCGAGGATGGGCGCCAGCTCCCGGCTCAAAGGGCCGGCCTGCGCAACCTGGGTGGGATGAGCCACCACCGAGGAAACCTGGGTGCTGATAGCCAGCTCCAGTCCCTGGCGGTCCAGGATCATGCCCCGAACCGGCAGCACTGGGAAAAATTTCTGGTATTCCCGGGTGGCTTCCTCCCGGAGCTGCGGGCCCCGCACCACCTGGAGATAAAAGAAGCGGCCAATAATCACCAGTCCCAGCAGGGCCAGGCCAAGACCCAACAGGGCGATGCGGAAGCGCACCCACTTGTTGATAGTGGGATTCACGGCAGTTTCACGACCTGGGAGGGCTTGGGCGCCTCCATGCCTAACTGGTCCGCCAGCTTCTCCAGACGGGAGATAGCGGTCAGGTTGGAGAGCTCGATGCGCAGCTTGCTGTTCAAGTCGAGGAGCTGCTTCTGGCTCTCCTGAGCGCGGGAAATCTGGTAACTTTGGGTAATATCCTGCAAATCGGCCCAGGCCAGAAATAGACAGGTGAACAATACCGCCATGGCCCCCAGGACCAGCCCGGCCACTACGGCGCCCCCCCAGCGCCAGGGGTAGCTGACCTTGCGATTCCTGGAGACGAACACCTGTCCGGCGGCGCTCAGCCGAAGAGATAAATTAGCGGGCATCTTCTCTCACCTCCTCTGATCAAGCGCGGTGGTCCATGGAGCACAGGCTGGGAAACCGTTCCTTGGGCCACCTTTGGGCAATCTCATCCCATCCCCGGATGGATTGGCAGTAACCATCCTGGCCGTTCTCCATGTGGTTGCCACGGAAACTTGCGGGCCCTTGCTCCTGGGGGCTCAGGTCCTCGGCGATTTCAAGAGACATAGGCTTTCTCCCGGTTCGTTGGGTCAATTTTTTCGGCGATGCGCATCTTGGCGCTGCGGGACCGGGGATTACCGGCCACCTCATCCGGCGTGGGGGTCAGCGGTTTGCGGGTCAGGCGCGCCATCACCCCGGCCCGGTCCCAGGCCGCCATCTTTTCTTTCACCAATCGGTCTTCCAGGGAATGGTAGGCAATTACCACCAGACGGCCGCCCCCTTCCAGCCAGCTCGGGGCCTGCTCTAAAAATGTGGCAATTTCCTCCAATTCCCCGTTCACCGCGATCCTTAAGGCCTGGAAGACCCGGGTGGCTATATGCAGTCTCCCCCTGCGCCACCCGGGTCCCATGGCCCGTTTAATGACGTCCACTAGTTGTTGCGTGCTGCGAAAAGGTTGCCGCCGCCGGGATGCCGTGATCGCCCGCGCCAGGCGCCTGGACCGGGGTTCTTGCCCGTATTCATAAATGATTCTTGCCAACTCGGCCTCGGGGGCGAAATTGAGCAGTTGGGCGGCGGTAAGGGAATCCCCGTTTTCCGGGTTGAAGCGCATGTCCAGGGGCTCATCTCCCCAAAAGGAGAAGCCCCGCTGTGAAGTCTGCAATTGCCGGGAAGAAAGGCCCAGGTCCAGGAGGATTCCGGCAACCCCTTTAAGGTCTGCGGCTGCCAGCAAATCCCCTAACTGGCTATAGGACTGGTGAAACAGTTGCAATCTGGAGGTGTGGTGGGCCAGCCGCGCAGATGCCGTCTTTAGGACCGCAGGGTCCCGATCCAGGCCCCAAAGCCGCCCGTCGGGCCCACTGCTATCCAGGATGGCGGCGGCGTGTCCCCCCTCCCCCACGGTACCATCCACATAAAGATGGCCAGGCCGGCAGTTAAGGCCCACCAGCGCCTCCTTCACCATGACCGGTTGGTGCACCGGCATAAGGTCTGTGTTTAGATCAGCAATCCGTCCAGCATCCCTTCGTCAATGGATTCTTCCACCTGCTGCATATGAAGCTCATAGGAGGGCCGGTCCCAGATTTCAAAACAACGCACCGCCCCCACTATGCAGACCTCACGGGAAAGCCTGGCATAGTCACGCAGATTGGGAGGCACCAGGATGCGTCCCTGACGGTCCAGGGGGCAGTCCTCCACCCCGGAGATGAGAAAGCGCTGGAAGTTGCGAAGATCCCCACGGAACAGGGGTTGCTCCGCCAATTTGCCTTCGATCTTCTGCCACTCCTCCATGGGGAAGGCCAGAAGATAACGGATATGATCCGGAGTATCCTTCTGGAGCCGCTGCTGGTAATTGGTGAGGACGAGCTGGCGTTCCTGCAAGATTTCCCGGTAACGGGAAGGGATGCTGACCCTCCCTTTGTTATCCATGAGATGAATATGCAGGCCCCTGAACATCGCGCCATTACTCCCCACTAACTCCCACTTTATTCCACTTTGGCACAAAATTAGGGCTTACGTAGGGAAATGTCAAGGAAAAAAACGGTGCGAAATGAAAAAAATTCCCCAGGCGGCAAGCCGTTCCGACCCCAGGTACTAAAGGAGAAGGAGAAGATGGAAAGTGTGGGACCCTGCGGATGGATGTTTGGGAGGTTAAAGGTTAAGGAGAACCGGGGTCAGAAGTCGAGTGGGGCAGGGCAGGGGGATGCCAAGTCCTTTGAAATTAATCGCCGTGCTGTTGGCAGTAGTCGAGGTAATTCGTCAAGATCAGCACCGCGGCCTGTTGGTCCAAAACCTGGCGGCGGCGGCGGCGGCTCAGGTCCGCCTGTAGCAGGACCCGCTCCGCCTCCGCGGTGGTGAGGCGTTCATCCCAGGTGACCACCCGGACACCCAGGGCCTCCTCCAAGTCTTTGGCCAATTCCAGGATCCCCGGGGCGGCGTCCCCCAGGCGGCCGTCCAGGTGCCGCGGCAGCCCCACCACCACCCGCTGCACCTGCCACTTCCGGGCCACCTCCAGGAGTTGGGCCAGGAGCTCGCCGCGGTCCCGGGGGGTCAAAACCCCTATCCCCTGGGCGGTGATACCCAGGGGATCGCTGACCGCCAGGCCGGTGCGCTTGGACCCCACGTCCAGGGCGAGAATCCGCACCTCGCGGCGCTCTCTTGGCGGCTCTACGGCCATGGGGTCTCCTATATGGACAGCAGCCAGACGGCGGCCAGGGCCAGGGCCACGCCGGCTAGGTGGCGCAGGGTTACGCTCTCATGGAGCAAAGTCCAGCTCAGGATCACCGTGACCAGGGGATACAAGGCGGTGACGGGCACCACCGCGGCCGCCGTTCCCCCTGCCATGGCCTTGAAGAAGAAGAGCAGACCGAAGGCCATGCAGAGCCCGGCGCCCAGAGCTGCGGCTACCCCGGCGGTCTGCCAGGGGATGGCCAGGGAGCCGGTGGCCGCCAGGTAGCCGATGACCGCCAGGTGCCCGGTAATGGAGAGGAGATAAACGGCTACGGGGGGAAGTTCCAGGGTGGCCACCTTGCTGAAAAACCCCCAGAGCCCCCAGAGGCCCACGGCTATCAAGGAATACCCCAGCCAGTTCACGTCGCCCCCGCTCCGGCTTGCCAGCCGCCGCTCTTTCATCTAATATATGAATCGGCCTGCCCGCACAAGAGGTAAAAGGGACATAAGCAAGTTGGGCTGGGCCGCCTTTTTCATAAGTCAAAGCTTATATCAAAAAGAATTGGAAACGCCCTTCTCCCTCCCCCTGGTTCTCATTATTGACGGCAACCGGGAGAGAGGCCGGCGGGAAGACCTGCATCCCTTGACGCTTGCGGGTAAATCTGAGCCTCCCTGTTTGGGGGATGGTGAAAGGAAGGGGTTTTGGCGATCTTCTTATGATTGGCATCACAGGTCATCGGGGGGCGCCGCAGGAGGCGCCGGAAAATACCCTCCTCTCCTTTCGCCGCGCCCTCAAGTTGGGGGTGGCGGCAGTGGAGCTGGACGTGCAGCTCACCCGGGAGGGCCGCCTGGCGGTGATCCACGACGAGACCCTGGACCGCACCACCAATGGCCGCGGCCTGGTCAAGGATTTCACTTTGGCGGAACTGAAGCGATTGGATGCCGGCAAGGGCGAGGCCATTCCTACCCTGGAAGAAGTTCTGGAACTGGTGAGAAACCGGGCCGGTCTGCTGGTGGAATTGAAGCAGAGGGAGGCGGCTGCCGCCCTTTTGGAGTTCTTCCGGAGGGAGCGAGCCTTCGAGGCGGCCAGGGTCATCTCCTTCTGGCACCCGGCCCTCAAGGCCATGAAGGAGGCGGAACCGCGCCTTAAAACCGGGGCCCTCATGGTGGGCTGCCCCGCGGACCCCGCCGGTCTGGCCCGGGCCGCCGGGGCCGACGTCCTGGTCCTGAATTATCATTTCCTCGACCAGGAACTGGCGGAGGCTGCCCGGCGGCATAAGATCAAGGTCATTGCCTGGAATATCGACGATCCGGAAATCCTTGGGGATTACCTGGCCATGAACCTGGAAGCGATTTGCACCAACCGGCCCAGGGAAATTATGGAGCGCTGGCGCTGCACCACAGGGAAATAGGACCGATGCCATGGAAACCTTGACCTCCCAGTTAGCCGGGGCGGCCCGGGAAGCCGCGGACCGGGTGGCCATTAGCTACCGGCAAGGGGACTTGGTGCAGGAGTACACCTGCGGCCAGCTTTACCGCGGCAGCCTGGCGGTGGCCGGGTGGCTCAAGGCCCGGGGGGTGGCCAGGGGGGAGCGGGTGGCCATCCTCCTGGAGAATCGGCCCCAATGGCCCCTGAGTTATTTTGGCATCTTGCTGGCCGGAGCGGTGGCGGTGCCTCTGGATCCGGTCTCCCGCTGGGATCACATCGGCTATACCCTGGAGCAGACCCAAGCCAGGGTCATCTTTACCTTTCCCAAGGTCCCTCTGTCAGAATTGCAACAACTGCCGTTCCTAAAATGGCTGGTGGTGGTGGGGGAAGGTGGGGATTCCGGCGCCAAGCTAATCAACTTTCAGGAAGTGCTGCAATCACCCGCAAGTGAGGCAGGGCTGCCCTCCCCGCGCCTTGAGGACCTGGCCTCCATCATTTATACGTCGGGCACTACCGGGATGCCCAAAGGGGTGATGCTCACCCACGGGAATTTCGCGGCCAATTGCCAGGGCATCGCCCAACTCAAGGCCATCCGGGAGGATGACAATTTGCTCTCCATCCTCCCCCTGCATCATGCCTTTCCCTTTACCGCCACCCTGTTGGCGCCCCTCTTTGCCCGGGCGCGGATCACCTATCTCGATACCCTGAAGGCCGAGGCCATCCGGAAGTGTATCAAAGAGCAACGGGTCACTATCCTGGTGGTCACTCCCCAGGTACTCACGCACTTCTATCAAGGGTTCAGGCGGCAGTTACAGCAGATCCCCTGGCCGGTACGGCCACTGCTGCTGGGCTATCTCCGGGTTTCCTGGAGGGTCTTTGGATATCTGGGGGTAAATCCGGCCCGGCCGCTGTTAAGGAAATTCCGCAGCGCCATGGGGGAGCAGTTTCGCTTTTTTGTGAGCGGTGGGGCCAAACTCCCGGAATCTCTGGGGGAGGACCTGGCCCGGCTGGGGTTTGAGGTGCTGGAGGGTTACGGTCTCACGGAAACCTCGCCGGTGGTCACCATCAATCCCCCGGAGGCTCCCCGCCTGGGGTCGGCGGGCCGGCATCTGGTGGGAGTGGAGATCAGGATTTGGCATCCTGACGCCCAGGGTGTCGGAGAGGTCCTCATCCGGGGCGACAACGTCATGGCCGGTTATTTCCAGAATGAGGCGGCCACCCGCGAGGCCCTTAAGAATGGCTGGTTCCATAGCGGCGATTTGGGTTATCTTGATCGGGACGGCTACCTGTACCTCAAGGGACGGATCAAGGAAATCCTCGTCCTCGCTTCGGGCAAGAAGGTCTCCTCCGAGGAAGTGGGACAGCACTACCTGCAGGCTCCTTCCATCAAAGAGATCTTCGTGACTACCGACACCGGCGCCGGGAAGCTGGTGGCCTTGGTGGCGCCGGACCTGGACTTTTTTCGAAAAACCGGGGACGTCGATATTGTTGACAGGGTGAAGTGGGACCTGGAGCTCCTCTCCCAGGGCCTGGAGCCTTACAAACGGGTGCGGGATTTCGTCCTGGTTAATGAAGAGCTGCCCAAGACCCGCCTGGGAAAGGTCAAGATGCACGAAGCCCAGCGTCTTTACCAGGAGCGGGCTGGCCAAACCTACTCAAGGAAAAGGCCGGCCAGCGAGGAAGAGTTGTCCCCGTTGGGCGAGATGGTGCTGGAAGTGCTGATCCGCCAGACGGGGGACCCCCGGATCTCCCTGGACGACCATTTGGAGCTGGACCTGGGCCTGGACTCCCTGGGCCTGGTGGAGCTGCTGGCGGCCCTGGAGAGCCGGTTAAACCTCAAGATCCGGGACGAGGACTTCCTGGGCATCTTTACGGTGAGAGAGCTTATGGGCTTTATTGAGGAGAAGAATCCCGCGGCCGCCGGGGAGCCTAAGCAGAAGGTGGCGGCTTGGGAGACCATCCTGAGGACCGATCCGCCCCCGGCCGTGCTCCGGAAGTTGGGTCTGGAAGGAGAATGGACGGCCCGGGTGGCCACCCAGGGGCTGGCGTCGCTGCTGGGCCCACTGTTTAGGTTGCTGTTCCACCTCCAGGTGTACGGCCGGGAGCGGCTGGAGGACCGGGGATGCATTCTCTGCCCCAACCACGCCAGCTATCTGGACGGTTTCATCCTGGCGTATGCGGTCCCGGGGCCGTTGCGCCCCCACCTGTTCTCCTTGGGTTACGCCGGCTATTTCGACGTGCCGGTGATCCGGAATCTCCTCAAGCTGATCCGGGTGATCCCGGTGGACTCGGCCCGCCATGTGGTGGAGGCCATGCAGGTGTCGGCCCATATTCTCAGGCATGGCCGGATCCTGGCCCTGTTTCCCGAGGGTTTCCGCACCCCCAGCGGAGAGTTGGGCCGGTTTAAAAAGGGAGTGGCCATCCTGGCGAAAGAGCTGGAGGTGCCGTTGCTCCCGGTTTATATTCAAGGCTCCCATGAAGCCTGGCCTCCCGGGGTGGCCCTGCCCCGTCTCCGCCCCATCCGGGTGCTTTTCGGCCGGGCGCATTCCTGGGAGGAACTGAAGGAACGGGGGCTTAAGGTGGTCCCCGAGGCCTCCGACTATGACGCCATCAGCCTGGGCCTGCGGCAGGAGGTCTTGCGGCTGGAAAAGGTATTGGAGATTAAGCAGGTTTAGCTGTTTTCAGGACAATTCAATCAAGGAGCGGCCGCCAACGGCCGCTACCGGAAAACCGGGAAAAAAATATGGGAAAAAGCGTGGCAGAGCAGATTATGGCGGCGCATCTGGTGAGCGGGGACCTGGTCCCCGGCGCCGAGGTAGCCTTGAAGATCGACCAAACCCTGACCCAGGACATCACCGGCACCCTGGCTTACCTGGAGTTTGAGGCCATGGGGGTGGAACGAGCCCGTCCCGAGGTGGCCGTGAGTTACGTGGACCACAATCTCCTGCAGACCGATTTTCGCAACGCCGACGACCACCGGTTTCTGCGGACGCTCGCGGCCCGCTATGGCCTCTATTTCTCGCCGCCGGGAAACGGCATCTCCCACCAGGTGCATCTGGAGCGGTTCAGCGTGCCGGGAAAGACCTTATTGGGCTCTGACAGCCACACCCCCACGGGCGGCGGCGCCGGGATGCTGGCCTTGGGCGCCGGCGGCATGGACGTGGCCCTGGCCCTGGCTGGGCAGCCTTATTACCTGGTAATGCCTGAGATCCTGGGGGTGCGCCTCTCCGGAAGGTTCCCGGCCTGGGTCTCGGCCAAGGACGTCATCCTGGAGTTGCTGCGGCGTCTGACGGTTAAGGGGGGACGGGGAAAGATCCTGGAGTTTTTCGGTCCGGCCCTGCCGCACCTCAGTGTGCCGGAGCGCGCCGCCATCACCAACATGGGGGCGGAGCTGGGGGCCACCACCTCCATCTTTCCCGCGGATGCGCAGACCCGCCGGTTCATGGCCCTGCAAGGGCGGGACGCGGATTTTCGCCCTTTGAAGGCCCTGGGCCGGCCCGATTATGCCGAAATCCAGGAAGTGGATCTCAACCAGTTGGCGCCTCTCATCGCCCGCCCCAGTTCTCCGGATCGGGTAGCGCCGGTCAAGGAATTGGAGGGCACCCCGGTGGAGCAGGTGCTCATCGGCTCTTGCGGCAACTCTTCCTTCCGGGACCTGATGGTGGTGGCCAAGGCCCTGAAGGGCCGCCGGGTGCACCCGCGGGTCAGCCTGGAGATTAACCCCGGGTCCCGCCAGGTCCTGGAAAATCTGGCCCTGGCCGGCGGGCTCCTGCCCCTGCTGGAGGCCGGGGCGCGGCTGATGCCACCGGGTTGTTGGGGCTGCATCGGCGTGGGCCAGGCCCCGCCCAGCCACGCCGTGTCGGTGCGCACCTTTCCCCGGAATTTCTCGGGGCGCAGCGGCACCAAAGATGATCAGGTCTACCTGGCCAGCCCCGAAACCGCGGTGGCCGCAGCGATTTTCGGAGAACTGCGGGACCCCCGGAGCCTGGGTGAGGCGCCCCGCGTTCCCTTTCCCCGCTATTACCTGGTGAACGGCCGCTCACTGGAGGCGCCGCCACCTGCTGGCACCCCGGTGGAGGTGGTGCGCGGCCCCAACATCGTGCCCTTCCCGCAACTGTCGCCCTTGCCGGAGAATTGGCGGGGGGAGGTATGGCTGAAGGTGGGCGATAACGTCACCACCGACGACATCCTGCCAGGGGGCAGCCAGATCCTACCTTTGCGCAGCAACCTGCCGGCCATTAGCCAGTTTACCTTTTCCCGCCTGGATCCGGATTTCGTCCGGCGGGTCCAAGGCCGGGGGGAAGGGGCCATCGTCGGCGGGGAAAACTACGGCCAGGGCTCATCCCGGGAGCACGCGGCCCTGGCCCCCAGGTACCTGGGGGTGCGGGTCAAGCTGGTGAAGAGCTTTGCCCGCATCCATCTCGCCAATCTCACCAACTTCGGCATTCTGCCTTTGACCTTTGAGAATCCCGGAGACTACGAACTGCTTAATCCGGGTGAGACCCTGGAACTGCTGCAGGTGCGCCGGCTGTTGCTGAAGGGGGCCGAAAGGCTGCCCTTGAAGTTGGGGAACCGGGAAATTTGGGTAAGGCTGGACCTTTCGCCCCGCCAACGCCGCCTGGTGGCGTTGGGCGGCGCCCTGAACCTGGCCCGGGAAGGGTAACGCCTAATGCAGTAAGCATCAATAATGGCGCCATGAGGAAAAAACTGGCCGGAGAAATTGGCGCCACCTTACGGAGGGGAAGGGATAGAAGGTTTTTCAGCAGCATAAAATTGCATTTGTCCAAATCAAGGGATATGATTAATAGGTACAACTAGTTAGATTTGACGGCGTTAGGTCCGAAAGGACTGGGGAGCGCGGCGGGAAGAAGCGCCATGGGATTTTTGAAGAAAATCTTCGGAGGCGGAACCTTTGCCAGGCCTCAGTTTGAGGTGGTGGAGAACCGATTGTGCACCGATCTGACCAGGTTTAAGGTCCGGGTCAGAAGAGGTGGTCAGGAGATGTATGCCGAAGATTTGTTTCAAGCCGCCACCAAGCCCCAGGATCTGCAATTCGGCAGGTTCTTCCTGTTGAATGAGACCCCTCCCAAGGTCCATTTCGCCCCTTCCCTGGACGAGGCCATTTATTGGTTTGAAGGCCGGCGGTTGCCTAAAGACGGTTTTCCCAGCGTTTTCTGGGGGGAAAAGGTCTCATTTTCGTGCAGCATCTGCCGAAAAGAAGGCGCTACGCCCATAGCGATCACCAAGGTGGAGCAGTTGTCCGTTTACACTAATATTCCGATCTTCAGGGAGATACTGGGCTGGCGGGTGTTGGAAGTGGCCTCGGACCTGTTGGGCCCTGGGATTCCCACCAAGATCCTGTACATGTTCAAGACCCAGCCGATAATCAAATGGTCCAACCCCGAAACCAAGTTCCTCTGCAGGGGCTGCGCCCGGCAACTGACGGAGCAGGGGCGGCAAGCCGAATTGGAAGGTTATGTGACCTTTTAACCCGGAAAGCGCAGCAGCAACCTTGGTTTAAGGGACCTACAGCGCCGCCGCAATTGCTATGCCGACCTCGGAAGTGCCGGCGTTGCCTCCCAAATCCCTGGTACGCGGTCCCTCCAGGATAACCGCTTCCATGGCTCGGATGATGGCAGCGTGCGCCGCGTTGTAGTGCTCCCTCCCGTTAGCCAGAAATCCTAACATCATCGCTCCTGACCAGATGGCGCCAATGGGATTGGCAAGGTTGCGGCCATAAATATCGGGAGCCGAGCCGTGCACCGGCTCGAACATCGAAGGGTACAGGCGTTCCGGGTTGATGTTGGCGGACGGGGCAATGCCGATGGTGCCCGTGCAGGCCGGCCCGAGATCGGAAAGAATATCACCGAACAGGTTGGAAGCCACTACCACATCGAATCGTTCCGGATACAAAACGAATTGGGCGGCCAGAATATCGATGTGGCGCTTGTCCCAGCGAACGTCCGGGTACCCGGCTGCCATCAGCTGCAGCCGCTCGTCCCAGTAGGGCATGCTGATGGCTATGCCGTTGGACTTGGTGGCCGCCGTCAGGTGCTTTTTCGGACGGCTTTGCGCCAATTCGAAGGCATACTTCAGGATGCGATCGACCCCTTTTCTGGTAAAGACAGATTCCTGCAGGACCAGCTCTCGTTCGGTATTTTCGAAAATCTTGCCGCCGATATCCGAGTATTCCCCTTCGGTGTTCTCACGCACCACGTAGAAGTCGATGTCGCCGGGTTGGCGCCCGGCCAGGGGGCACGGCACGCCCGCCATCAGTCTCACTGGACGCAGGTTCACATACTGGTCGAACTCTCGTCGGAATTTCAGCAAAGAACCCCAAAGGGAAACGTGGTCCGGCACCACGTCCGGCCAGCCAACGGCGCCGAGATAGATGGCGTCATAGATCTTGAGTCGGTCGAACCAGTCGGGAGGCAGCATCCGGCCATGCCTGAGGTAGTATTCGGCGCACGCCCAGTCGAAGTGCTTAAACTCGATCCCGATGCCGTATTTGCCGGCAGCGGCTTCAAGCACCCGGAGCCCCTCCGGGATCACTTCCTTGCCAATGCCGTCTCCGGGAATAACTGCAATTTGCTGGCGCTCCACTTTCCCTCCCCCTAGCCCGCGTGGGCCAGCAAACAGATCACATCCATGACGTTCGTGCGGGTGGGACCGGTTATCAGGAGATCCCCCAACTCGTTAAAAAAATTATATGAGTCGTTGTGCAAAAGATACTTTTGGGGGTTTAATCCCTGCTGCAAGGCCTCCTGGCAGGTGCCGCCATCCGCAAAGGCCCCTGCCGCATCCGTGGGTCCGTCTGATCCGTCAGTTCCGGCGCTGAGTATGGCAATCTGAGGCCATCCCTGGATGGCGAGCGCCGCCGCCAGGGCCAACTCCTGGTTGCGGCCCCCCTTGCCGCCGCCGCGAATGGTAACCGTGGTCTCACCCCCGGCCAGAATACATGCCGGTGGGGGGACAGGATGCCCGGACGCCACGATCTCTTTGCCGACGGCGGCAAAAGCGTGGGCGATTTCCCGGGCCTCGCCCTCCATAAAGGACGAGAGAATCAGGGTGTGGTATCCGAGTTGTGCCGCTTTCTCAGCCGAGGCCAGCAGTGCCGAGCGGTTGCTGCCCACTATCAGGTTTTGTACCCTCTGGAAGACCGCGTCTCCCTCCTTGGGAGTCTCCTCGATCAATCCTTGGGCTCCGTCGAGCAGCAGCTTGAGAACTTGAGCAGGCAGCTTTTCCGACAGCGCATATCGTTCGACAATCCGGAGACAATCGGAAAAAGTGCTCGAATCGGGCACGGTGGGACCGGAGGAGATGGCATCAAGGGTATCGCCGACCACGTCCGAGAGAATCAGCGAAACGAGCGTGGCCGGATAGACTATTCTGGCCAGTTGGCCACCTTTGCAGACGGACAAGTGCTTGCGTATGGAATTGATCTCGAAAATGGTTGCCCCGCAATCGAGAAGAAGCCGGGTCGTTTGCTGTTTTTCACTTAATTGGAGGGGAGGCCGGGGGGCTGGAGAAAGAGCGCTGCCCCCGCCCGAGAACACACACAGAACCAGGTCATCTTCCGTACACCCCTGCAGGTGATCCAGAATGAAGCGGGTAGCTTTAAGCCCCGATTCATCGGGTATGGGGTGCCCGGCTTCCATTACGCGGACTTTTTTCAAAGGAATGCCATGACCATACTTGACGGTAACCCAGCCCTCCGTGAGGCGGTCTCCCAGGATCTCCTCCAGGGCCTTGGCCATGGGCGCCGCTCCCTTTCCAAACCCGGTCACGATAATCCTCTTGAAGGAGGCGAGCGGGTAGGAGTGGCCACCCACTTTCAGGTGATCTCCGGCCAGTTGGACATGGCGCCTGATCGCCTCTTCCGGCTCCACGGCCTTGAGCCCGGCCCTAAAAATCTCTTCGAGCCTTCTTTTTTTCATGTCATCCATTGCCAGCCCTCGAGAACCTCATGAAAGAGAGTGCGGGCGCCGGCAAAAAAGCCAGTCGCAGCCTGCACTCCTCGGGTCGGAATAACCGCGGGGACTTCCTGGCAACCAAGCGTACGCTTTCAGCACCGATTACATTCCCAGGAAGGCCTGGCGCACCAGGTCGCATTGCAAAAGCTCGCTGCCAGAGCCCTCCATGACGATGCGGCCGGTCTGCAAACAGTAAGCCCGGTGGCAGACCTGCAAGGCCTCGAAGACGTTCTGTTCCACCAGGAGCACGGTGACGCCCTCGCCCGCTATATGTTCCACGGTGCGGAAGATTTCTGTGACCAGCTTGGGCATGACGCCCATGGAGGGCTCGTCCAGCATGAGAAGCTCAGGCCGGGACATGAGCCCCCGGGCAATGGACACCTGCTGCTGCTCGCCGCCCGAAAGCGTGCCGGCACGCTGGTCGGCGCGCTCTTTGAGCCAGGGGAACAACCTGAGGACCGTCTCCAGGGTTTCGGCAATCTGTTCCTGGGAGTTTATAGTGTAGGCTCCCAGCAGCAGGTTGTCCCACACCGACAGGCGGGGAAAAAGCCGCCGCCCTTCCGGCACCAGGGAGATCTTCTTCCTGACTACTTCATAGGCGGGAAGGCCGGAGATTACCTGGTCGTTCAGGAGGATCTCCCCCTTCAGCGGCTTTAAGAGACCCATGATCGTCTTGAGCAGGGTAGTCTTGCCGGCCCCGTTCGAGCCGATCAGGGACACGACCTCGCCATGCTTGACTTCGAAGGAGACATCCTGGATGGCCAGAAGCCCCTTGTAGCCGACGGACAAATTATGGACAGACAGCATGGTACCGGTCTCCCAGGTAAGCGCGGATCACCTCGCGGTCTGCCACCACTTCTTTGGGTGAACCCTCTGCGATCCTGCGGCCGGAGTTGAGCACCAGCACCCGGTCGGAAAGCTCCATTACCGCCTCCATGACATGCTCCACCACGACTATGGCGATCCCCTTGGTGCGCACCTTGCGGATCAGCTCGATCATGTCCTTCAGTTCCACCGGCGTGAGCCCCGCCATGGATTCGTCCAGCATCAGCAACTCGGGCTCCATCGCCAGGGCCATGGACACTTCGAGCCGTTTCTTGTCGGAAACGCTCAATGCCTGGGCATTGTAGTTTTTTTTCGCATTGAGGCCCGTGAAGGCCAGCACCTCCTCGGCATTGAGGCGCACATCTTTGACGCGCACGTGCCGCAGGAAGCCGCCGGTCATGACGTTTTCCAGCGCGGTCATGTCGCTGATCACCTGCGTGATCTGGAAGGTGCGCACGACGCCCAGCTTGCCGATGGTGTGCGGTTTCCAGTTGGTAATATCCAGGCCCTTGAAGAGCACCCGGCCCTTGTCCGGGTGGTGGAACCCCGTGATGCAATTAAACAGTGTACTCTTACCGGCGCCGTTGGGACCGATGATGCTTAAGATCTGCCCCCGGTTTACCTGGAAGGAGATATCCTCATTGGCCCGCAGGCCGCCAAAATATTTACTGACGCCCTGCACGTCCAGCAGCAGCGATGCGTTCATTTCTCCCTCCGCACCAGCTCGGTGATGGCCTCCCAGACGCCGTTGGGCCGATACATCGAGATGATGGTGATCAGGGCGCCGTAAATGATCATGTCAAACCCCGTGCCCTTGTAACCCACCCAGGCCCGGGAATACTCGGAAAACGGGACCAGGATGGCCGCCCCGACCACGGGCCCCAGCACCGTGTTGGCCCCGCCCAGCATGGCCACCAGCACGATTTGGACTGAAATCGCCAGGGTCATCATGCTCGCCGGGTCGATGTAGAGAATATACTGGGCATAGAAGGTCCCGGCCATCGAAGTGAGGAAGGCGCTGATCATGATGGCGTAAAGACGGTAACGCACTACGTCTACCCCCAGCACCTGTGCGATTTCATGACTCTCTTTGATCGCCCGGAAGTAGTAACCCATCTTGGAAGTGGACACCAGGCGGCCCACCGCCAGGGCCAGCAGCAGGAAGATCATTATGATGTAGCAATAGGGCAGCTTGCTGGTATTGAACACGAAGTTGGCCAGGCCCCCTTTCCCCATGGGAATGGTAAGCCCCTCCGCCGCTCCCACCATTTCCCAGTTGTTGAAAGAGATGCGGACGATCTCTGCGAAGGCGATGCTGGCAATGGCGAAGTAATGGCCGCGCAGCTTGGAGCACGGGTAACCGATGGCCGCGGCCACGACGGCGGAGATCATCCCGCCTGCCACCAGGCCGATCCAGGGGCTTACATGGAAGGTCAATAGCAGGAAGGAGGAGGTGTAAGCCCCGATCCCGAAAAAGGCCGCCTGTCCGAAGGAGAACATGCCCGCATAGCCGCCCATGATGTTCCACGCCACTCCGCACATGGCGAAGATGCAGGTGAGGATCAGGACATGTTGGCCAAATGGCGACATAAACGGCGGCAGGATGATAGCCAGCGCCAGCGCCGCGCCGCCCAGGGCCAATTGTTTGCCGGTTAGCGCCCCCATCCCTACCATCCCATGAGCCCTTGCGGCCTGATCCAGACCGTGATCAGGTATATGAGGAAGACGATTGCCAGCTTGAAGGCCGGATCAAGAAGATAGCCGCCCACCGTCTCGGCGACCCCCACGATGATACCGGCGATGAAGGCCCCTTCGATGCTGCCGAACCCTCCCAAGGCCACGATGCAAAAGCAGATCAAACCGAAGGTCCCGCCTACGAAAGGATAAATGTAGTAATGGGTGGCGAGCAGCGCCCCGGCCACCCCCACCAAAGCGGAGCCGATGCCGAAAGAAAGCGAGTTGATGCGCTCGGTGTTGATGCCCATGATCATCGCGGCCTCCCGGTCCATTTCCACTGCCAGGATGGCCTTGCCAGTGCGGGTATGCCGCAGAAACCAGAAGACCGCGACGGAGGTAACGATGCTGCCTATGGAGCTGACCACCTTGGGGACGCTGAGAATGATGCCGGAGATGTTCCAGGTGCCGGACAAGAGCGTATGCCCGATGGAGCGATAGTTAGGGGTCCAGATAAAGGCGGCGAAGTTTGCTAGAAAGATGCTGACGCCAAAGGTCACCACCAGTTGCGCCAGCAGGGGCCCTGTCGTCACCTTGCTGATGATGAAACGGTAAATGAACATCCCCAGCAAGAAGAGGGCTACCGCGTTGATCGGTATCGAGAACAGGGGATCGACGCCCGCCAGCGTGTAGAGCCAGTAGGAGATGAACATGCCGATCATCAGGAACTCGCCATGCGCGAAGTTGAGCACGTTCATCACACCCCAGATCAGGGTGAGGCCGATGGCCAACAGCGAATATACCAGGCCGATGAGCACGCCGTCGACCAGTTGTTGCAGTAATATTTCCATGTGCAGGCTCCGGGGCCGGTGTGAATACAGAACGCACAGGATGGCTGACAGAAAACCAGGCGCTAAGGGCGGGGGCTGGAGGACGGATTTTCATCCTGCCGTCCTCCGTCCCCCGTCATCCACCTTCCACTTTACTTGCGGTCCTTCCAGGGCGGGAAAGGCCATACTGCTTCTTTGCTGGCGGCGTCCCAGGGCCAGACGGTACAGTATTGCTGGTCCAGGATCTGCACTATCATGGCACTGGCGTAAATGTTCTGATGGGTCTGGGGATCGAACTTGATTCCCTTCCACGGGTAGATAAACTGGTCGCCCGGGATGTCGGTTTGGGCGAGGGCCGCCACTATGGCTTCAGGGTCTGTGGACTTGGCCCGGTTGATAGCGTCGGCCAGCACGAAGGGCGCCCCGAAACTGCGGGCGGCGTTCTCACCCATCTCGATCCCGTATTTCTGCTTGTAGAGGTCGGCCACCTGTCCGACCAGCGGTTTTTTCTTGGCAAGGTCGAGAGCGAAGGTCGAGCGCACCAGGAAGAAGTCGCCGTCGGCCTTCACCGCGGGCAGGTAGTCGGACTCGATGTATCCGGCCATGGTGAGGAAGCCTTTGGGCAGCACGTTCATTTCTTTAAAGGTCTTGGTAAAGAGGATGGCGTCGGTGATGTAGGCGGCGTGCATAATCACGTCCGGTTTGGCCGCCATGAGCTTACCCACCTCGCTGGTCACGTCGCTGGAGTTCGCCGGGTAAGCAATGTCGGCCACGACCTTGTAGCCGAACTCCTTGGCATATTGTTTTTCCTGCTTGCCCACATTGGCCCCGAACTCGGTGTTTTCATAAAGCAGACCAATGGTCTCGACCTTCTGGCCCGTCTTCTTCTCCAGGTCTTTGAGGAACTCGAACTGGTTTTTAGCCATGGTCCCATCATGGGGCGACACGCGGTAGAAGTATTTGAAACCGCGCTCGGTCAAGGTGGGCGAGGAGGAGTCCGAACACACGAAGGGGATCTTCAACCGCTCGGCGGCCTGACTGGCGGTTTTGGTCACCGCGCTCTGGTAGGCGCCTATCAGCGCCACACACTTCTCCTGGGTGATCAGGCGTTCCGCCTCCGCCAAGCCGTTCTTGGGGTCGCCTTGCGTGTCCGCGTAAATGATTTGGATCTTGGCGCCTCCCAGGTTGGGGATTCCCGCGGTTTTAGCGAAGGGCATGTTCAGGTCGTAGGTGCCGTTAATGATCTGCACCGCCAGGTCGACGCCCCGTTTGCAGTCCATTCCCGTGGCGGCCAGGTTTCCGGTGAGGGGGTAAAGCGCGCCGATCTTGATTACCTTCTCCTGGGCCAGGGCCGATCCGGCGCCCAGTGCCAGGGCCAAAACCAATACTGCTGATACCATTAACACCCTTCGCATCTTCATGTTCTTTCCTCCCTTTTGCGGAACCTTTGCTTTTCAGCGCGGCTGCCATTGGATTGAAAGTTGGACAAAACTCAGCACCTGGAAACGCTCCGGGCGCCAATCACACAATTTAGGGTGTCGGTAAAAACAGGGTTCTGTCCCCAATCAGGTTCGAATATCTGGGGTGACACGACTAAACCAACCTACTAGATCAGCCGCCATTTTTCCACAAAAATCCCCACAATTTTGTTGATTATTTCACGAGACCGCCTCAAAGGAATCTGCATAACTCAGACCTCTGCGAAAGTCCCCCTGTTTATCATTCTGAGGGAGCGAAGCGACCGAAGAATCTCATAGATGACAAAGTGCTTATCGTTTTACTTCGATGTTTGCCACCTTTTCATAGTATTGAATCAACCCTCCGTGGTCATTATCTCCTTTGCCATCGGTCTTCAGCGCCTGCATGATTTCCATTACTGCAGCCGTCAGCGGCAGGGGGACCCCCAGTTCATGTGAGGTGTCCAGCACGTTCTGCAGATCCTTGATGTGAAGATTGATTTTGAAGCCTGGATTGAACTTTCTGTCCATCACCAGCGGAGCTTTCGCATCCAGAACGGTGCTCCCCGCCAGGCCGCCGCGTATTGCCTGGTAGACGAGCTCCGGGGCGACGCCGGCTTTGGTGGCGAGGACCAGTGCTTCCGACATGGCGGCTATGTTCAATGCTACGATTACCTGATTGGCCAGCTTCGTGACGTTCCCGGCGCCGATTTCTCCGGTCAACACCACTGAGCCTGCCATCGCTTTCAGGACCGGGAAGCATTTCTCAAAGACTTCTTTCTTGCCGCCCACCATGACCGAAATGGTCCCGTCGATCGCCTTGGGCTCCCCGCCACTGACAGGCGCATCCAGCATCTCTATGCCTTTTTCGGCGAGTTTGCCAGCTATCTCCCGGCTGACCAACGGCGCAATGGACGACATGTCAACCACTACTGCCCCTGCTCTGGCCCCCTCGCTAATGCCATTTTCTCCCAATACCACCTGCCTGACCTGGGGAGAATTGGGAAGCATGGTGATAATGATCTCTGTCTGGGCGGCAACCTCCTTCGGGGTTGCGGCCGCCTGCGCTCCTGCTGCGGCCACCTCATCGACTGCGGCTTTCACCAAGTCGCACACGACCAACTGATAGCCTGCCTTGAGAAGGTTTTTGCTCATGGGCTTGCCCATGATTCCAAGCCCGATGAAGCCGATTTTTGCCATCACGATTTCTCCTTCGTTCAAAGGAAAGTTATAGCCGATACCCGTAGCGCTCGACCCAGGCAAGCGACGCCAGGGTGTCCGGCTCGGGCACATATTCGAGTCCGATAAATCCTTCGTATCCCAGCCGGTCGATTTCTTTAAACAGGAATGGGTAATTGATTTCGCCTGTCCCCGGCTGATGCCGGCCGGGATTATCCGCTATCTGGATATGCCCGATCCTTTTCTGGTATTTGCGGAGCGTGCCGGTGAGTTCGCCTTCCTCTCGCTGAGCATGATAGACGTCGTACTGGATGAAAACATTGGGGCTATTTACTTCTTCGATCAATTGTGCCACCTGCTCCGTCCGGTTCAGGAAAAATCCGGGGATGTCAAAGTGATTGACGGCTTCTACCGTCAGCGTCAGCTTCGCACCCTTTAAGGCTTCGGAGGCAAACCGAAGGTTGGCGACGAGTGTAATCCGGTGTTCCTCGTCGCTAAAGCCGGAAACTCTTTTGCCGGCAAGACAGTTTAGTTGGGGCACGCCAAGCTCCTGCGCATACGCCAGCGCCTGGCTCACCCCTGCCCTAAACTCCTCCACCCTGTCGGGAGATGCGGCCAGGCCTCGCTCCCCCGCCCCCCAGTCACCGCAAGGAAGATTGAAAAGCACCTGCTTAAGCCCGTTGGTAGCAAGCTGCTCCTTTATCTGGGCCGCCGGGTAATCATATGGGAACAGGAACTCTACTGCGGTGAACCCTGCCAGGCGAGCTGCTGCAAAGCGCTCCAGAAACGGCATATCGTTAAAAAGCATCGTCAGATTCGCCGCAAATTTGGGCATTCAGGCCTCCTTCCGAAAGGTTCGTGCAGGCGCTGGCTCGCTTGCCGCCAGCCACCGGCTACTGGGTGTAGATCTCAGGATTAAGGCAAGATTCCGGCTTCCGGCCCTCCAGCATAGCCAGGAGGTTCCTGGCTGCCAACAGGGACATGCCGCCGCGGCTGCTGCTGGTGGCCGAACCGATATGAGGAATCACCACGGCGTTGTCGAGTTCGGCCAGCCCCTTCGCCATTTTGGGTTCGAACTCGTACACGTCCAAGCCGGCGCCGGCGATGGTTCGCGAGCCCAAGGCGGCCACCAGGTCATCCTCCTTGATGATGGGCCCCCTGGCGGTATTGATCAGAATAGCGGTGGGCTTCATCCTGGCAAAGGCCTCGGCGGTGAACAGGTGCCGGGTAGCGGGGGTGAGCGGACTATGGATGCTGATGTAATCCGACTCCCTCAAGAGCTGCTCCAGAGAAACCAGCCGCGCCCCCAGTTCCGCTTTCAAAGTCTCGTTTTCCTTACAGGAGAAATTGGTATAGAGCAGCCGCATCCGGAAGCCTTTGGACATGAGGCCCATGGCGGTGCCGATGCGTCCGGCCCCGAGGATCCCCAGGGTTTTTCCGGTCACATCGGCGCCGATGTACTGGAGGGGGCCCCCGCCGGGCCAGGTCCCTGAACGCATGATTTTATCCGTCTCCACGATGCGCCGGGCCACAGCAAAGAGAAGAGCCCAGGCCAATTCAGCCGTGGCGATGCTGAGAACCCCCGGGGTATTGGAGACGGGGATCCTCCGCCGCGTGGCCTCGGGAACGTCGATATTGTCGAAGCCCACGGCCAGGTTGGCATAGCCCCGGAGGGCGTTGGCGGTATCGAAGAACTCGGCGTCGATGCGGTCCGTCAGCATGCCGATTACCCCATCCTTGTTTTTAACCTTGGCGAGTAATTCCTCCCGGGAAAGCGGCCGGTCCTCGGGGTTGATCTCAACCTCGCAGGTTTCTTTGAGCAGGTCGATGCCTTCGCGGGAAAAGAGTCGGGTAAGGTAAACTTGAGGTCTGTGCATATGCACCCCCTGGCTTGGAAGGATGATGATTACCTTGGGTCGGCGCCGGGGCGCCACACTCCCAAGGTTACTGGTAAGCTCGTCGTTATTGCGCTCCAATGGCCAGGCGGAGATGAATTGTGGAGGCTCTCCGGGAACCTTTGTGAAAACGCCTGCCCAAACCCTGGAGCGGCTAACACTCTAGTGGTCAGTTCCGCAATTGCTATCCATTTAAAAAGACTGATTTTTAACCCCCCTTTGGAAAAGGGGGGGGTAGGGGGGATTTAGTATAACCTCTTGAAATCCCCCTAAATCCCCATTTTTCAAAGGGGGCTTAACATGCCAATCCAACCTTCCAATCCTGATATTATGTCAAGCTGATTATGGACCACTCCACTAGAAAATATCAACGGGGAAATGTAAATCAACGGAAAAACAGTCCCTTTAGGCCCCGGGGCGGCTCAGGATAGACCCTCCGCGTTTCGGGTATCGCGGCAGAGTTAATGATAAAGGCGGGATGCGCTGCGCTTTCCCGCCCTACGCCCTGCTAGTTAACCTGCATATTGCATGAAAAATTAAAAATGCAATTGACAAAATTTGCCGCCGGGTTATTTTGAAAACATGAAAGCAGTGCTGGCGAAAGCCAAATTGAGCGAGCAGGCCTACCACATCCTGAGGGAGATGATCACCAATTGCCGTTTTCAACCAGGGGCCAGGCTCAATATCCAACAACTGGCGCGGGACATGGAGATAAGCCGCACCCCCCTCTGGGAGGCGGTAAACCGGCTTATTCAAGAGGGTCTCCTTCTCAGCATCCCGAACCGCGGCGTCTTCGCGGCCGAAATCACCCCCGCGGCCGCCCTGGAAATCTACACGGTGCGCGCCATGTTGGAAGGTTTGGCCGCCAGGCTGGCTGCCGGCAATATCCGCCCGGAGGCGGTGGCCAGGATGGAGAGAATCCTGGACAGGCAGTACGAGATGGTCGAGAAGCAGGACCTGATCGGTTACTCTCGATTCGATTTCGAGTTCCACGATGCGATCGTCCAACTCTCGCAGAACAAGTTCCTCCAGGAAATGCTCGATTTCATCAGAGGCAGGACGCAGCCCACCCGGATGAATTTCCTCCTGCTTTTAAAGGTCTCTTATGAGGATCACCGGGCGATTCTGGAAGCTCTGAAAGCCCGTGATGGCGGCAAGGCGGAGAAGACCATCAAGACCCACGTTGGCAGGATATCGAGGCAACTTAAGAGGACCCTGTCCCAAACGCAGTCAGAGAAGTGAGGCCTTACCATGAAGTCGACTTCCTACAATCTGATCATGTCGGCCCTGTATAATGGGAGAAAAGGGACCCGCCCACCGGCGGGAAATCCTACCTCGATAGTCTGCCACGATCTCATGGACGCTGCGGGAATATCTTTTCCCGAGGCTCACGTCGAGGCCAACGCCATGGCCGAACTGGCCCTGGCCGGGCATGAAATCATCGGTTTTGATACCGTCATGCCCGAATACAGCGTCCATCAGGAGGCTGCCGCCTTGGGGTGCCATGTGGACTGGGGCTCCCGGGACCAGATGCCCGACAGCCGGAACTTTCCTTACGCGGATTTCTCGGAGGTGGAGGTCCCGGAAAGCATTCTCGAAAAACCCTCCATGCGCGTGGTTCTGGAAGCCCTCTCGATCCTGCGCCGCCACGTCGGCGGCAAGGCGGCCATCATCGGTAAGGTGATGGGTCCGTGGACCCTGGCCTACCACATGGCCGGAACCCAGAACCTGCTCCTGCAGGTTGGCCTGGGTGAAAAAGAAAAAGTGTCCCGGATGCTCCGGCAACTGCTGCCTGTGAGTGTAGCCTTTGCCAGGGCGCAATTTGAGGCCGGGGCCGACATAGTGGTGCTGGCGGACCATGCCACTGGAAATCTAGTTGGGGCCTATCACTACCAGGAATACCTGCTGCCGCTCCACCAGGAAATGACGGCAATGATCGCGGGGCCTCTTATCCTCCACGTTTGCGGAAACTGTCTGGACCGGCTCGAACTTTTCGCTGATGCCGGATTTGACGGCTATCATTTCGAATGGCAGGTTGACTCCAAGGTCGCCGTCGCCAAAGTCGGACATCGTCTTTGCCTGGTAGGCAATGTGAACAATGCCCAGACCCTTTTCCAAGGTACCCCGGAAGACGTCCGCAAGCAGGTCCGCTATGCGATTGAAGCCGGAGTCAACATCATTGCTCCTGAATGCGCCATTCCGCTGGCCACCCCGATCAAGAACCTCAAGGCGCTGGTCGCCGCGGTGCACGAAGGTTATTCGTCTGGCATTTTGCTCCCGGAGGATTGCTTATGCTGATTGTCGGCGAAAGGATAAACTCGTCGCGCCCAAAGATAGCAGAGGCTATCGCCACCCGTGACCGGGGCTTTATTCAGGGAGAGGCGAAGGCCCAGGCAGAGGCCGGGGCGCACTATATTGACGTCAACGCCGGGGCCTTTTTCGAGAAGGAGGCGGAATATCTCAAGTGGATCATGGAAGTGGTGCAGGAAGTTTGCGACCTGCCGCTGTGCCTGGACAGCCCGGATGCCAAAGTGATCCGGGAGGTCCTGCCTGGGGCCAGGATTACCCCCATGGTCAATTCCATCACGCTCGAACCCGCCCGGCTCGAGGGGATCCTGCCCCTGGTGGCGGATTTGCATACCAAGGTCATCGGGCTTTGCCAATCCGAAGACATGATGGCGGATTCCACCGCGGCCAAGGTGGAGCTGGCCGGCCGGCTCGTCGAAAAGGTGAAGCTTGCCGGAATTCCCCTGGATGATCTTTATCTGGACCCCCTGGTTTATCCTCTGGGTACCGACACCAGGTCGGCAATGGCCACCCTGGAGGCCATCGCTCTCATAATGCGGGAATTTCCCGGGGTCCATACGATCTGCGGACTTACCAATGTCTCCCATGGCCTTCCCAAACGCAAGCTAATAAACCGCACCTTCCTCATTGCCGCGATTATGCGCGGCCTCGACGGGGCCATCATGGATCCCACCGACAAGGAGCTTTACGGCTCGCTCCGGGCTGCGATGGCAGTGGCGGGGCAGGATGAATACTGTCTGGAATACATCCAGGCCTTCAGGGCCGGCAGGCTGGGATAGGTTGGCCGCGGACGTTCAGGCATGAAAACCGTGATTTTGGCGTGCAGCGTGATGCGGACCGAGATAGAGCAGGTGCTCCCTCCTGATAACCAAGTCGAGGTGCGCTACCTGGAGCAGGCCCTGCACAGAACGCCGCACCTGATGCCGGGCCGCCTTCAGGCCGAGATCGATCAAGTTTCCAGCTATGCCGGCCGCATCGTGCTGGGATATGGTCTTTGCTCCAACGGCATAGTGGGAGTGGCCGCCCGGCGGCAGCGTCTCATCGTACCCCGGTGCCACGACTGCATCACGCTTTTCCTGGGATCCCGGGCGTCTTACGACGAGCTGTTCCACAAAATCCCCGGGACCTATTACCTGACCCCGGGATGGATCGAAGAAAAAAAGGACCCGCTTAGTATAGTCGAAATCGAGTACACCCCCCGCGTCGGCTCTGAAACAGCAATCTGGGCGATGCAGGAGGAACTGAAACATTATACCCATATAGCGCTGATCAGCTCAGGCCTGACCGACATCGAGCCCTACCGGCGTCGAGCTCAGGAAAACGCCGCCTTCTTCGGGAAGGAATATCTCGAACTAACGGGAACCCTTGATTATTTCAGGAAGATGGTTTGCCCGGACCTCTTAGACGAAGGCGATGTTGTCCCGGACGATTTCGTTTCTATTGCCGAAGGGGAGGAACTCACCCAGGAGATGTTTCTCAGTCCCTGAATGAGGGAGCGAGTCCGGTAATGCCGGTGCCCACCCGAAACCCAAAGGCGGCTTTGACCCGTTTATGGAAACCCCGGCCCCAGAACCTTGCCATACCATTTTCTTTCAGCCCTACGGCCAACAGGGCGAGGTCGAGGACCGGAAAACCGTCCTCGAAGCAGCAAGAGCCCTTGGCATCGAGCTCCCGTCTGATTGCGGGGGCCAGGGAACCTGCGGCAAGTGCCGAATCTATGCCCGCCCGGAAGATTGCCTCGGGCCTGTTTCCGATCAAGAGCGATTAGTGCTGTCACCGGAGCAACTGGCCCGGGGGGAGCGGCTGGCCTGCCAGGCGCACATCCGAGGTTCCGGGGTAATCTACTCTCTTGCCTCAGATGAGATCGACGTATCGTTCAAAACGGAAATTTCCGGCACCTTTCCGGCAGATGCGGCCATTGAGCGCCTGGTAATTCCGAGCCTTAAGCTGCACCCCAACTGTGGCGACCTCGCCTCGGCGGCATCTTCTGCTGCCCTTTCCTTCTTCGGCAAAGAGGTGCTCTTCGCAGAGGTGACCGCCATCGCCGAACTGAGCCGGGCTGCCAGGAGCAATGGTCCCCTGACTCTCGTTTGCCACCGGGAAAGGGGAGTAACCGCGGTTCTGAGCGGCGAGCACCAACGCTCCTGCGGTCTCGCCGTGGACCTGGGCACGACCACCCTGGCGCTCTATCTGTGCGATCTTAAAACGGGCCAGGTATTATCTGCGGCCGGGGCAGGCAATCCGCAGCGCCTCTTTGGCGAAGATGTTATCAGCCGGATTGCTTATGCCGACGATTCCGAGGGAGGAGCCGGCCTGCTCCAGAAAATGGTGGTCGATAAGATCAACGCCCTGATCGGCCCTCTCATCTCCGGCGCCGGGGTCCGCCGGGAAGATCTTGACGAGATGGTCGTGGTGGGCAACACCACCATGGAAACCCTGTTTGCGGGCTTTCATCCGCACAGCCTGGGAATCTCCCCTTACCTGCCCCCGCGGCGGCTTCCAGGGGATTTCCGGGCCAGGGACATGGGGGTCGAATTGAACCCCGGCGCCAATATCCATGTTTTCCCGGTCATTTCAGGGTTTTTGGGCGGCGACACCCTAGGCGCCATCCTGGCCGAGCAACCTCACCATAAGGACGAAGTGCTGTTAATCATCGACATCGGCACCAATGGGGAACTCGTGCTGGGCAACCGGAAAGCGCTTTGGGCCACGAGCTGCGCCACCGGGCCCGCCTTCGAAGGGGCCCACATCTCCCATGGGATGAGGGCGGCCCCGGGCGCTATCCACAAGGTCGATATCGATCCGGAAACCCTGCGGCCATCTTATGAAGTCCTGGGCGCTAACGGTAAAGTCCAGCCACAGGGGATCTGCGGGTCGGGAATCATCGACGCGGTGGCTGCCATGAGGCGGACGGGCCTTCTCAGGCCGAACGGCAGACTCGTGGAGGGTATGCCGGGGGTGTTTAACGATGGGGGCCAGATCGGGCAGCGGTTTGTGCTGGCGCCGGCAACAGGTTCGAGCCGGGAAATCGACATCACCATAAAGGATGTCCGGCAGGTGCAATTGGCCAAGGCAGCCCTGTTCGCCGGAACCAAGATTCTCATGCGCCAGGCGGGCCTCAGCCGGGTGGACCAAGTGGTGCTGACGGGGGCCTTTGGGGCGCGCTTCGATTGGGGTAACGCCGTCTCGATCGGCATGTTTCCCGACCTGGGGGCCGACATTAAGGTGGCGGAGAACGCCGCGGGCATGGGAGCAATACTCGCCCTCTTGGACAGGAAAAGGCGGCAGGAGGCGCAGGAACTATTGGGAAGGGTGCGCTTCGTCGAACTTGCGGAGGACCCGGACTTTCAAACGGAATACATTCTGGGCATGGACTTCCCGGACCCGGCGAACCCCGAAAGCGGGTGCGCTCGCTCCATTCCCAGGCGATCTCCTGGTCAAGGACCGTCTCTCCCCGGGGGGAGAGACTTGCTAACAACCTTTGGAAGGAAGCCAAAATGACCCTCAAAGAGAGAATGCTCATGGCCGCCAGAGGCGAGCTGCCGGAGGTGCTGCCGTACGCGCCGCGCTTTGACCTTTGGTATAACGCCAACTCTTATCAAGGCACTCTGCCTCGGCAACATCGGGGGCGAACCGCTGATGAAATTGCCCATGCCGAGGGCTGGGCGCTGCACAAGGTGATCCCCGAACTGCTCAAGGTTAAACGCCACGAGGAAAACCTGCACCGGGGGCTGGGGGTCTATTCGCTCAAGGAAAACGGGTACCGCATCCAGCTCTCTTCCCAGATCGAAGTAAAGGTGAAGCAGGACGGTGATCTGAAACAGGTCGAATATCATACCCCGCTGGGAATGGTCAGCGTCACCGAGGCGATTACGGAGGAGATGCGAAAGGCGGGAGCCTCCATAACCTGGCTACAGCAGAGAGCCATCAAGAGGGTAGAGGACTACCGGGTGCTTTCCTTTATCTTCGACAATATGACCGTCCTTCCCGACTACGCCAGGTACGCGGCCTGGCAGGCAGAGATCGGTGATGACGGCATTGCCTGCATGATGGGCACCTTCTCGGCCTCCGGGATTCATCATGTCCAGAGAGACCTTCTCGAGGCCACCGACTTTTACTATGAGTATAAAGACCACGAAAGAGAGATGCGCCGCCTGGCTGAGAGCATCGAGCGGGTGTACGAGCAGATTCTGAGAGTCGTGGCCGATTCTCCGGCCGAAGTGGTGCTGTGGGGGGCCAACTACGACGACACCATCACTTATACGCCCTTTTTTGCCAAGGAGATCAAGCCTTACCTGCAAAAAGTGTCCCGAGTCCTGGAGGAAAAAGGGAAGCTGCTCATCAGCCATTGCGACGGCGAAAACCGCGGCTTGATGGACCTCATCCGGGACTCCGGGATTCACATCGCCGAGGCCGTTTGCCCCTTCCCCATGACCAAGGTCAAAATCGAAGAATACTACCAGCGCTGGTCCCCCCGATTGACTATTTTTGGAGGTATTCCCCAGAGCCTGCTCCTTATGGAAACCGCATCCGAAGAGGACTTTCGGTCATACATCGATCACTTTTTCAAGGCCGTGGCCCCGGGCAGCCGCATCATCGTGGGGATAGCGGACACCACCCCGCCCAACGCGGTTTTCGACCGCCTGGTGCGCCTGGGCGAGCGGATTGCCAAGGAAGGACGGTTGCCTCTTAAAGGGGGTGGATATCGCCCGCTGCCGGAAACGGCGGTGGCCGCTCCGGCCCGGGTCGAAGCCGGGGCGGTCACTGCGGCAGAATTCCTGGCCATCAAAAACGACGTTCTCAAGGGAGACCACCTCGGCATCAAGGCGCACATCCGGGAGATGCTCGACCAGGGCTTCAACGCGACGGACATCCTCAACAAGGGGATGATTGCGGCGATGGAGGAGATCGGCGGCAAGTTCAAAACGGGTGAGGTCTTCATCCCGGAAGTGCTGCTCTCGGCCAGGGCCATGAATGAAGCCCTGGCCGTGCTCGAACCTTTCCTCGCCGAAAAGGCCGAAGTTAGGGGAAAGATTCTCATCGGCACGGTTTTAGGCGATCTTCACGATATCGGCAAGAACATGGTAGTGACGATGCTAAGAGGCGTGGGTCTCGAAATCAGAGATTTGGGAGTTAATGTGTCCGTGGATTCCTTTGTCAAGGAGGTGGCTCAATACCAACCGGACGTGCTGGGACTCTCGGCCCTGCTCACCACGACCATGCCGCAGATGCACCAGGTCATCGACGCCCTGAAGGCCGAGGGGCTCAGGGATCAGGTGAAGGTGATCGTGGGCGGCGCCCCGGTAAACGAGAAATTCGCCAGAGATATCGGCGCCGATGGATATGCCGCCGATGCCGGCGACGCGGTAACCTTGGTTAAGCGCCTGTTGCAGTAGGCCGATCAGGCTATAACCTCAAAAGGCAAGGAGGGAAGGCGAATGAAGAAAATCCCGTATCGTTGGGTAATCGCGGTTACTCTGTTTTTTTGCTACAGCATCCAGTACCTGGACCGGGTGAAAACCGCGGTCCTGAACCCTATGATCATGAAGGATATCGGGCTGACCGTTTCCGGGGTAGGCACTGGCGCCATGCTGATGATGATCTTCTACGCCCCCGCCCAGTATATTTCCGGATATTTGACGGACAAATACGGAGCGAAGAAGGTCTTGATTTTTTCGGTCATCGCCTGGTCCGTAATGACCGCCTGGATGGGATTAATCCGCACTCCCATGGAATATTACTATCGAATGGCCTTGTTCGGACTGCTGGTAGGGACCGAATATGTCCCCTCCGCCAGGGTGCTGATGCGCTGGTTTAACAAGGGAGGCCGCGCCAAAGCGCAGGCCCTGCTCTCCTGGGCCTGGATCTTGACTCCGGCCTGGGCCAGCGTCCTGGCAACCCAGATGGCAGTATTTTTCGGTGGCTGGCGCATCGTCTTTATTATTACGGCGGGATTCGGCATAGTTCCCTTGTTCCTGATCTTGTTCCTGGTCTTCGACAGGCCGGAGCAATATAAGTATATCACCCAGGAAGAACTGGAAGATTCCTATCAGGATGAGTTGGCGGCAGGCATCCTTCAGAAGGGTGAATTTAAGGACACCCAGGCCAAAATCCTCTCCCAGAAAGAATTCTCGTTCCTGGAGATGTTCAAGCACCGCAGCTATGTAGCCGTCATCGTAGTGGACATCGTCATGCAGATAGCGTTTTGGGGAACCTTGGTGTTTATCCCTCTTTATCTGTCGGACGTCTTCAAGTTCAAACTGGCGGCCATGGGTATGTGGAGTTCGCTCTACTTTTTGGCCGGAGCCGTCGGCAGTTTTACCTCCTCGTACCTTTCGGACAAATTGTTCCGCAATGACCGGAAGGTCATGATCCTGGTGTGCTTTATCGGCCTGATACCTTTTATTCTGCTGCTCTCCTCGCTGAAAGCGGCGGATCATTCCATTCTGGCCCTGGCTCTTTGCGGGATGGGTTTCTTTGCCAACATGGCCTGGGGGCCGTTTCTGGCGGTGCCGGCCGAAATTTTTACGCCTGAGGTTTATGGCAAGGCGATGGGCTTCGTTAATGGGGTCGGCTATTTCGTCGCCGCCTTTGCGGCCAAGATTTTCGGCATGCTGGTAGTTATCCACGCCAACGGGAGCAAGACCTATACGGGGGCCTGGGTATTCATCGCGCTCTGTGTGGTGGTCGGCATCATCGGGGCCTTGTTCATCAAGACCTCCCATCCGGAGGAACCTGCTCCCGCAGTGGGGTAAATTGCCCTGGATCCGGTGGAGGCAGAAGGTGTTGCCGGCCACCGGATTTTTTGCCGGCAGGGAGGACGCCAGGAGAGCGGCCCTGAAGCAAAAGGGGACCAACGGGCCAGTCCCGGCGGTCCCTGAAGTTTTGCTATTAACTAAGGTGAAGGAGAAGGTTTCCCGTTTTCCGAAAAAAACCCGGTAGCACAGGCGTCTCCCCGGTGACGGGATAATATTGATAACGTCTTGACTTGGTAGCCGCAGGCTACAGGAAATCGTCGCCAAGGGCCCGCCCCGGGCCGTTCAGAAGAATCCGGAGGTGATCGCCGCCTATCTGGGTACGGACTGGCAACTTTAATCTAGCGGGGAATTTAAGCCCTGGGATCGGGGAGGTCAATCCCTGGCGCCGGAGAGTAATCCTCTTTCAGGGGCGGGACTTTGATTTCCAGGGTCCGTACCAAGAGAACCGGCACCCCGGAACGGGAGACCACCTTTTCGGCGACCCCGCCCAGGTACCAGGCCACTGCCCCGGCCCCGTGGGTGCCCAGGACGATGAGGTCGCAACCTTTATCCTGGGCGAAGGCCATGATTTCCCGGGCCGGCGCCCCGTCCACGCAAGTCCAGTCCGCGTCCAGGCCCTGTTCCTGGAGGCCCTTCCCGGCCTCGGCCAGGAAGGTGGAGCAGAATTTTTCCTCCCGGGCCTCGGCGGCCTTGCTGGGCAAGATCCCGCGCTGGCAGACATGGAAGAGGGTCACTTTGGCCTGACTGCACCTGGCAAGCTCTACAACCTTGGGAAGAATCTTCGCCGCAATGTCCGAGCCGTCCAGCGGAACCAAAAGCTTCTTAAACATAAATGCCCTCCTGGTTGACTTTCCCGGGGCCTATGCCAAAATGCCGCCTTGCCGCGGCCCTGCACGGTATTAATTTGAAAGTAAGAACGAGATTGCAAAAAGTCAATTACTCATTCATTGCTTTCCTGGCCGCCGGTCTCCTTCGTTTTTCCGCCTTTATAGAGTCCCCGCTGCAAGACCCGGTGGTAGCTGGTAAAATCTCCCTCTCCCGAGTCGCTTTCCAGGTGTTGGGACATCATCTTGAGTTTGGCGTCCAGGTCGTCGAGGGTATAAACCAGCATGGCCTCCCGGGTCTTGGGCGGAACCGGGGAGCCGAATTCCAGGACGCCGTGATGAGCCAATATGATGTGTTCTAGATGTATGAGCAGGTTGGCGTCGGAGAAGTTCATGGCCCTGGCTTCCTCCCGCACCATCTCCCAGCCCAGGACAATATGGCCCAGGAGTTGGCCTGGGACCGTGAACTCCGGGGCGGCGGGGTTGGTGATTTCCTTGACCTTTCCCAAATCGTGGAGGATGGCGCCGGCCAAGGTTAGGCTGGGGTTGAGGTCGGTGTAGATGCTCAGGGAGGCCAGGGCATGGCGGGCCACAAACCAGGTGTGCTCCAGCAGACCCCCCCGATAAGGATGGTGGTAGAGGCGGGCCGCGGGGCACACCAGGAACAGCTCCTGGTAGCGGTCCAACAGGCGCAGCACCAACTGCCTTAGGGGCGGCTGGATATGGGTTTCGGCCAATTGGCGCAGCTCCCCCCACAACTGCTGGCGGTCATAGGCGGTGGACCACTGCAGGATTTCCGGATCGAAGTCCTTGAGATCCTTGCCCAGGGCCGTGAGCGCGGCAACCGTATTGAGGTATTGCACGGTGAGCTGGATCTCGCCCTTGTAGGAATCGACCTGGCCCTGGACTGCCACGTAATCCCCCGGGGCGAAGGGACCGGGACATTTGGCCAGGGTCTTGCTCCAGACCCGGGCCACCAGGGTGCCGCTCCTGTCGCCCAGCACCAGGGACAGGTAAGGGGCGCCGGTCTTATCGGTGCGGCTCTCCAGCTGTCGCACCAGGAAGAATTGGTGCACCGTCAGGCCTTCCTGCAATTGGTCGATAAATTGATGGTCCATTGGGAGCCTCGCAACTAGGGGGTGGCGAAATCATAACGCCGGGTGGGGGCAGGGTCAAGGCCGGGTACCTGGAAAAAATAAAGTGCAGGTAAATCATGGAAGCCCTTGACAACCTTTTATAGATAATTATCTTATTTATTCAAGAGATTAGCCAATATAGAGGTGGCCTGGTAGATAGTGGGCAGCAAACGATTGGCAGGTGAGGCCGGGCCGTAAACCCTATCCGGGGAAGGCTTGGGTGCGAGCCTGAACCGCTGGCAGATTTCGGGTTCAGATGCCGGCCCTGACGCGGGAATCAGTGACAACGGCTTTGCTGGCAGGGCTTTTTGGATGGCCGCGGGTGCGTTTTGGGGCCTGGGACGGATAATTAAGAGATTGTCGGGAAAAATAGCCAATAATCGGCAAATTAAAGGTTCCGGCCTCGATGGCCAATGAGTAAAAAATAGAAAATTGTTCTTGACTTAGCCGCATAATCCGATACAATACATCATTTAACCTCTATGCGCTGGGCAACCACGAGGAATACCCATACATGGAAAAAGACTACCTGAAGAAATTCCTTGATCTGGGTGGCGCCAACGAACCGTTGGTCGCCTATGATCAATTTCATCTCATAGTTCCCGGGGAAGATAACGAATCCCTCGATTTCCGCGCCCCTTACGAAGGTCCGGCCGACGAAGAACTGGAAGTGACCGACCAGTTGGACGTGGCCGCTTATGGCGGCGGGCCGGAGGAAGGTGTGGAGGAGGAACTGGAAGACGTGGAGGTGGAGGAGATCCCGGAACATGAGGGGCTGGTGGCCGCTTATTTCCGGGAGATGCTGCGCTATTCCATCCTCTCCCCGGAAGAGGAGCGCCATCTGGGCCGCATCATCAAAGAGGGACAGGAGGCCGTCTTCGAACTGGTTTCCCAGGCGAAATCCGATCTCGAAGAGATTTGCTATCTCCAAAAGAAGGTCCAGGAATGGTTTAAGACCCTGGATAAGACCGCGCAGAGCAAAGAGAAGCTCTTCAAGGTTATCCATCAGAAACTGGTCCAGATTCAGAAGCACCATCCCGAGGCCAATGAAGTGGAGGAACTGGCCAATCGCATCCAGGTCACTGAAGGCGAGGTCAACCTGGCCCGGGATCAGATGATCAAGGCCAACCTGCGTCTGGTGGTGAGCATCGCCAAAAAGTACCTGCACCGGGGCTTGACCTTCTCCGACCTGATTCAGGAAGGCAACCTGGGGCTGATGAAGGCGGTTACCCGCTACGACTACACCACCGGCTACCGCCTCAGCACCTTTGCCTCCTGGTGGATCCGGCAGACCATCACCCGGGCCATCTACGACAAGACCCGGACCATCCGGATTCCGGTGCACCTGCAGGAGATTCGCAACCGTTGTTACCGGGCCTTTTACGACCTTCTGAAGGAATTGGGCCGGGAGCCCAACCTGCGGGAGATCTCTGAGCGCTCCGGGGTGCCCGAGGACAAGATTCTCCTGGTCACTAACCTGGCCGACGAGCTTATTTCCCTGGAGACCCCGGTGGGGGACGAAGGGGACCGGCTGGGTGACTTCATCCGCAACGACAAGGCGGTCTCCCCTTACGAGGCCATCCTCGATTCCCAGTTGGGTGAGAAGACCGGGTCCATCCTCACCACCCTCACCGCCCGGGAAGAGAAGATCATGAAGATGCGCTTCGGAATCGGGGAAGAGGTGGAGCACACCCTGGAGGAGATCGGCCGGGCCTTCAAGGTTTCCCGGGAGCGCATCCGCCAGATTGAGAAAAAGGCCTTGAAGCGTCTGAAACACCCCACCCGCAAAGCGGCGTTGGAGGATTTTCTGGAGTAACCCCCGGGGCCAACCCCCATGGCGGCCTCGCCAACCGACCTTGTGGAGGGACCAAGGATGGCAGGACTGACCCACGCGAGACTGGCGGAGGTAAAGGATCGCCTGCTGGAGCGCAAGAATCTCCTCTGGCTGGAGGTCAAGGAGCAGCTCAAGAGCAGCATCGGCGACGGTTACCAGGAGATGCTGGCCACCGCCCGGGATGAGGAAGACCAGGCCACGGTCAGCCTGCTGGCCGAAACCAGCCTCACCCTCCTGGGACCTAAACGCCAGGAACTGGAGGCCATAGAGGAGGCCATGCAGCGCCTGGAAAACGGCACTTACGGCCTCTGCGAGGTCTGCAGCCAGCCCATCGAACCCCGGCGTCTGGAGATCATGCCGGAAACCCCTTTGTGCCGCAACTGTATGTCTCAACGGGAAAAACTGGCCAAGGCCACGGCTCGCTAACAGGTAACCATATCAACGCATATTAAGGGCGGCAGGATAAATCCTGGCCGCCCTTTTCCGTTGGCAATATTTTAATTTTCCCTTCTTTGGTTCAGGTCTGGGCAAACAGTTCGGTGCTCAGGTAGCGCTCGCCGGTGCTGGGGAGAATCACCACGATGAGCCTCCCCTGGTTTTCGGGCCGGGCAGCCACCGTGAGCGCGGCAGAGACCGCGGCCCCGGAGGAGATGCCGCAGAGGATGCCCTCCTGCTTGGCTACCTGGCGGGCGGTTTCGAAGGCCGCCTCGTTGCTCACCGGGATGATTTCGTCAATGATCCGGATATTGAGGATCTCGGGGATGAAGCCGGCGCCGATACCCTGGATCTTATGGGGGCCGGGTGGGCCGCCGGAGAGCACCGGCGAGGCCGCGGGCTCCACCGCCACCGCCTTAAAGGAAGGCTTGCGGGCCTTGATCACTTCGGCCACCCCGGTGATGGTGCCCCCGGTGCCCACCCCGGCCACCAGGAAATCCACGGCGCCCCCGGTGTCAGCCCAAATCTCTTCGGCGGTGGTGCGGCGGTGAACCTCCGGGTTGGCCGGGTTGGCGAACTGGTTGGGCATGAAGGCCACCCTGGTCTCGGCCACTAGCTCCCGGGCCCGGTTGATGGCCCCGGTCATGCCCTGGCTGCCCGGGGTGAGCACCAGTTCCGCGGCCAGGTGCTTTAAGAGCTTGCGGCGCTCCAGGCTCATGGTTTCCGGCATGGTGAGGATGAGGCGATACCTGCGGGCGGCGCAGACGAAGGCCAGGGCAATGCCGGTGTTGCCGCTGGTGGGTTCGACGATCAGGGTGTCCGGGGTAATCAGGCCCTGGGCCTCAGCCGCCTGGATCATGGCCGCGCCGATGCGGTCCTTGACGCTGCCCAGGGGGTTCATGGATTCTATCTTGGCCACCAGGGCGCCGGGCAGGCCCCGGCCCAGGGCGTTGAGCCGCACCAGTGGAGTTTTCCCCACGGTCTGCATGAGGTCGGAAAGGATGCCACTCATTTTCAGCCCTCCAGAAAGGATAAATTCAAGGTTGAAGGTTCAAAGTTCAAAGTTTAAAGTTCAAAGTTGAGACCTCTGCGAAAGTCCCCATTTTTGTCATTCTGAGGGAGCGAAGCGACCGAAGGATCTAGATCCTTCGCTTCGCTCAGGATGACAAAGTCGGCCCCGGACCCGAGGCTACTTGCTGCTTTTCGTGCCCTGGTAAATCAGCTCCGGCTTCTTTAAAAAGACCTTGGTGTCCGGGGGCACCGACTCGGTGATCCAGACGTTGCCGCCGATGACGGAGCGCGCCCCGATGACGGTTTTACCCCCCAGGATGGTGGCCTGGGCATAGATGATGACGTCATCCTGGACAGTGGGGTGGCGCTTCACCAGGCGCAGCGAGTCCACCTGCTCCCGGGGCAGGGAAAGGGCTCCCAGGGTCACCCCCTGGTATAGCCGCACCCGGTCGCCGATCTCGGTGGTCTCCCCGATCACCACCCCGGTCCCGTGATCGATAAAGAAGCTCTCGCCGATGTGGGCCCCGGGGTGGATGTCGATCCCCGTGGCGCCGTGGGCGTATTCCGTCATGATGCGGGGAATCAGGGGGACGTCCTGGTCCACCAGTTGGTGGGCCAGGCGGTAAACGCTGACCGCAAACTGGCCCGGATAGCTGAAGATGATCTCATCAAAGCTCTGGGCCGCGGGATCGCCCTCATAGGCGGCCCGCACATCTTTGGCCAGGGCCCGGCGCAGGCGGGGCAGCTCGCGCATAAAACGGATGGCGTCCTCCTGGCCCCGCTCTTCGCAATGGGTGCAGGGGAGGTCGTGGCGCAGGCATTCGTGGCGGATGGCCAGGGTGATCTGTCGGGACAGGACGTCGAAAAAGGCCACCGCTTCCTGGCCGAAATAGTAGCCCAGGTTGATCTGATCCACCCGTTTGCGGATGAAATAGCCGGGGTAAAGGAGGCGGCAGGCCCGGTGGATGAGGTCGATCGCCTGCTCTCGGGAGGGGATGGGCTCCGGGCCCACGTGGTCGAAGCAGTCTTCCAGATGGCAGGAGGCCACCAGTTGCTCGACGATCTGGGGGATGGCTTCCCGGAATTCCTGCGCGGTCCTGGCCTCCACCTTGCAACGGTCATTGAATTCCGGATCTGCCTTGGCAGTCATAATCTCCTCTCAGCCTTCCATGGTGGCGCAGACGGCCTCGCCCACCCCCCAGTAAGGGGACAGGGCCCGCAGTTTTTCGATGACCAGCGGAAATTTTTCGACGACATAGTCGATCTCCCGCTCGGTGTTGAAAACGCTGAGACTGAAGCGAATGGAGCCGTGGGCCATGGTGAAGGGCACACCCATGGCCCGGAGCACATGGGACGGCTGCAGGGACCCGGAGGTGCAGGCGGAGCCGGAAGAGGCGCAGATGCCCAGTTCATTGATCAACAGGAGGATGGCCTCCCCTTCGATGGATTCGAAGCTGATATTGCTGGTATTGGGGAGCCGCTGCACCCGGTCGCCGTTCACCCGGCTCTTCGGGATGCCGGCCAACAGGGCGTTCTCCAGCTTGTCCCGCAGGGCTTTCACCCTGGTGTTTTCCTCGTCCATTCTCTGGGCCGCCAACTGGCAGGCCACCCCCAGGCCGATAATGCTGGGAACGTTTTCGGTGCCGCCCCGGCGCCCCTTTTCCTGATGGCCGCCGATCAGGAGAGGCGCGAATTTGGTGCCTTTGCGCACGTACAGGACCCCCACTCCCTTGGCGGCGTGCAGCTTGTGGCCGGACAGAGAGAGCATGTCAATGGAGTTTTGCCGAAGGTCGATGGGGATCTTGCCCACGGCCTGCACCGCGTCAGTGTGGAACAGGATACCCTTGTTGCGGGCCAGGGCCGCGGCCTGCTCCACCGGAAAGATGACCCCGGTTTCGTTGTTGGCCCACATCAGGGAGGCGATGGCGGTATCCGGGGTGAGGGCCTGGTCGTATTGATCGAGGTTCAAGCGGCCCTGGCTGTCCACCGGCAGTTCGGTGATCCGGTAACCTTCCTTGGCCAGGTGGGCCACCAGGGCGTTGATGGCCGGGTGCTCCACCCGGGAGGTGACGATGTGGCGCCTGCCGGGGAATGTGGCCAGGGCCGAGCGGATGGCGGTGTTGTCGCTTTCGCTGCCGCAACTGGTGAAGATGATCTCGTCCGGGGCGGCGCCCAGGAGGGCCGCTACCTGCTCCCGGGCCTCCCGCAGCCGCCGGCCCACCTGCCCTCCGAAGGTGTGCATGCTGGAGGGGTTGCCGTAGAGCTCGTGGTAATAAGGGAGCATCGCTTCCAGGACGGCCGCATCTACCTGGGTGGTGGCGTTGTTGTCCAGATAAATGACAGTCATGGCGCCACCTCCTCCACCCGCAGTTCGGGGGCCACCAGTTCCTTGAGCTTGGCCTCCACGAAGTCCTTCAGGGTCAGTTGGGCCGCCGCACAGGAGGCGCAGGCCCCCCGGGTGGCCACCATAACCCGGTCGCCCACCACGTCGATGAGTTCCAGGTCGCCGCCGTCCTGCTGCAGGGCCGGGCGGATCTCCCGCTGGATGGTATCTTCGATCAGCCTGATCTTTTGCAGGTTGGTGAGCGGGGGCCGCCGGGGCGCCCCCGGGGCCGCGGCCTGCACCCGGTCGATGATCTCCTGGATGGCGTCCGCACAGCCGCCGCAGCCGCCGCCGGCCTTGGTGTAATTGGTGACTTCCTCTACGCTCTTCAGGTTGTGGTCCCGCACCGCCCGCTCGATTTCCGGCTCCGTAACCCCGAAGCATTCACAGATCACCTTGCCTTCGACGCCGGGGACGACCTCCCCTTTATAGTGGGCAATGGCCTTCTCCAGGGCTTCCCGCCCCATGACGGAACAGTGGATCTTCTCCTTGGGCAGCCCACCCAGGTAGTCGGCGATATCCTGGTCGGTAATTTTGGCGGCCTCCTCGATGGTCAGGCCTTTGATCATCTCGGTCATGGCCGAGGCCGAGGCAATGGCGCTGGCGCAGCCGAAGGTCTTGAACCTGGCTTCCTGGATACGGCCTTGGTCGTCCAGCTTAAAGGTGAGCTTGAGGGCGTCGCCGCAGGCAATGTTGCCCACCATAGCTTCGCCGTCGGCCCCTTCCAACTCCCCCACGTTCCGGGGATGGAGGAAATGGTCGATTACCTTATCCGAATATTCCCACATGAGCTGTCTCCCTGCATCCGGCCGGTCACCGGAGGTGAAACCATTAATCGGGCTATTTCCGGCGGGGCCGGGTTATTGGCCCTTGCTTTTCCTATTTGCCGCGCTGTCACCCGTGCCACGGCCTCCGGATAAAGTTAGGCATTCCGGCGCCCAAGTGCAATAAGCCCTCTCGGCCACCTTCTCACCTGCAAAAAAAATTGGCGCAACCCCTGAGAGAGCTCGATTTAATGGCATACCATATACGTAGCGCCACGATAGTGTTGTGTTCCGCAATTATCTCAACAAAAGATTTGAGATAACTCCCCTCCCTTAGAGGGGAGGGGGTTGGGGGAGGGTGGCGACATATGGAAAATGAAAAATAAATTACCTCCCCACCCTGACCCTTCCCCCTCTCAGGGGAAGGGGGAAAGACAAAGCATTTATACAACGTTTCCGCGGGATACAACACTAGTGGCTTGATTTCGCCTGGGTCTCAACCCTGCTGCCCAGCCAGGTCCCAAAGAAACGTTCCATGGCCCGGTAGAAGTCGAAGCGGTTTTCCTCGTTGTGGAAGCCGTGGCCTTCATTGTCCTTGACCATGTAATCCACCTGGATGCCCCGCTTCCTCAGGGCCTGGACGATCTGATCCGACTCCACCTTTTTCACCCTGGGGTCGTTGGCCCCCTGGGCCACCAGCAGGGGTGCCTTGATGCGGTCCACGTGGAATAGAGGAGAAACCTTCCGGAGCAATGCAGCGTCTTTGACGGGATCGCCAACCATTTCATAGAGCTTTTGACGCTCCAGTTCCCAGTAAGGCGGGAAGGTGGCCAACATGGTGAAGAGGTCGGAAGGCCCCACGTAATCTACTCCGCAGGCATAGAGGTCCGGGGTGAAGGTGACCCCGGCCAGGGTGGCGTAGCCGCCGTAGGAGCCGCCATAAATGCCGATGCGCCGGGGGTCGGCCAGGCCCTGTTTCACCAGCCAGGCCACCCCGTCACTGATGTCGTCCTGCATCTTGAGTCCCCACTCCTTGAAGCCGGCCTCCCAGAAGGCCTTGCCGTAGCCGGTGGAGCCCCGATAATTCATCTGCAGCACCGCCAAGCCCCGGTTGGCCAGGAACTGGACTTCCGGGTCGAAACCCCAGTGATCCCGAGCCCAGGGGCCGCCGTGGGGATTGATCACCACCGGCAGGTTCCCGGGCGCTAATCCTTTGGGCAGGGTGAGATAACCGTGGATGGTCAATCCGTCCCGGGACTGATAGGAAACGGGCCGCATATCCGCCAGTTCCGTTTCCTGGAGCCAGGGGCTGACCTCCGCCAGCTTCCGGAATTCCCCGCTAATCCGGTTGTAATAGTAATAGGCCCCCAGGGACTTGTCGCTGAAAGTGCGCACCAGCACTCGGGTCTCGTCTTTGCTTTGCAGGTTGTGGCCGGCGTCTGCGGCCACCACCTCATAGCCGGGCAGACGCCGCTCCAGCTCTTCCTGGAGCTTTTGCCGGTCTTGGTCAAAAAAGTGGTAATGGCGCCGGTCGGTATAGAAGGAGACTCCGGTGATGATTCGGCGTTTTTTGGAGCGCAGCAGCGTATCCACGTCCACTTCCGGATTCTCATAGATCAAATCCAGCAATTTTCCCTTTTCCGGGTCATAACGGTAAATGGCTTGTTTGTCCCGGCCCAGGTTGGAGGAGACGTAGAGATCGCGGTCATCGAAGGTGAAACAAAGGGGGTCCAGGGTGTCTTTAAAATTGGTGGTGACCACCGGGCGGAAGGCCTCGGCCTCGGTGGGTCGATATAGCAGGGTGTCAGTGAGGCCATCAGTGGAAACCGCCACTCGCACCCGGCCCTGGTTGTCTGCCATCCACCCGGTGATATTCCCGGGGTTTTCTCCCACCAGGGTAAGGGCTCCGGTATAGACATTGACCCGAAAGGCATCAAAGAATCTCGGGTTCCGCCGGTTCATGCCGATCAGGATCTCGTCCGGGTTTTCCTCCAGGTCGTCCAGGATCTGGACTTTTACCTGGGGAAACGGGGTCAGCTCCATGGGGTTGCTGCCGTCGGCGTTCACTGCATAGGCCCGGTAGTTCTCATTGCCGGCCTGGTCCTGCAGGTAAACGATACGGCCATTCTTGGCCCACAGGTAGTCGGTAATATCCCGTTGGGTGGCCTGGGTGACCCGGGTAACCCGATCCTCGCCAATCCTTTGCACATAAACATTGAGACGGTGCTGCCAGGGCATCAGGAAGGCCAGGTATTGGCCGTCCGGGGAAATCTTGAAGGCGGTCTTCTCCGGATTCCGGAAGAAGTCTTTCATGGGAATCAGGGGTTCCCCCTTGGGAGGTGAGGCCGGTTCCCGGCAGCCGGTCACCAGGGCCAGGAGCGCCAGCACTGCCAGATAAGGCCAGCAACGGTTGAGCATGGGCGGTTCTCCAAATGGGTTAGGGGTTTCCAGGAAAACCCAGATGCTTATTATAACCCAGAGGTTTCCTTTCCACATCTATTCCGAAGGGTGATGGGGGCCCACATCTGAGCGGTCACCACCTTAGGATCCAGGGGAAAATATAGCGTCCAGGCACTAGTTGCCTGGTCAGGCGCCGGTTTGGCGGCGATAGCCTCGTGGGGTGTTTGCAATGGAAATCATTTTTGGTTCCCACCAGTTTCAACGTGCCGGGCCAGACGCCTGCCAGTCTAGATATTCCAGCGTGTTGTCGGGTCACTATAGGGATTTTCGCCTGGGTAATCGCCAGGTTAACGTCAAAACCCACGCACCCCAAAGAAGGATTGCCTTAGGGTGAAAATATGTTAAAATCTCTGAAAACATCTGAAAAAACAGAGGAAAAACAGAAATGAGCAAGTTCAACGCCGGTTGATCCGGCAGCCCCTCTGACCGGTCCAAGGGAGCCTTGAATAAGACCATTTTGGCATCCCGGGACTTGCTTGATGGGGAAGCTGAGGCCCTGAGTCGCAGAGCTGTGGAATTGGCAAAAGTTGGCAACCCCATGGCTCTGCGGTTTTGTCTGAAAAGGTTATCCGCATAATTCTACCATCTTAGGTTGGCATCGGAAATGAACGAATCGCTTAATAATTCTTCCAGGTTGGCTGTCCTGTGTTCTATATGTCTCGCCATTTGCTTTTTCTTTTATAAATTTGGTTTTCGGATCCTCGACCCAACTAATATCGGTTTTATTTTTAGAATGGGTGGGGACCTGGCTACGTCATACTTTGGCTGGGCTTTTCTTCGGGAATCTCCCTGGTCTTTCCCGTTTGGTAAACTGACCGGATACTTTTCACCGATTGGTTCCTATAGCACAATTGTTGGTGCTAATCCATTATTAACGATACCCTTAAAATTGCTATCTCCCTTGCTCCCGTCAGATTTTCAATATTTCGGTTGGTCGTTGCTGGCCTGTTATTGTTTACAAGCATACTTTGGTTACCGTTTAATGAGATTAATTACCTCTAATATTATCCAGCAGGTTCTTGGAGTTGGTTTTTTTCTTCTCAGTCCGCCATTCTTATGGAGAATAACCCAAGGTCATGAAGGCCCGAGTGCTCAATGGATCATCTTAGCAGCTTTCACCATTTATTTTGAAAATTATTCCTCTATTAAAAATAAAAACGTTATTTTATTTTGGTCATTACTAATAGTTGGTGCGTTTGCCATATTTACTTATTTTTGTGCGATGGTTATGGCTTTTGCCATAGCCTTTTCTTTGGGCCATGTGGTTTTTACGCCACACTATAGATTGAAATTAATCGGGAGTGTGGCTTTATATCCCTTACTAGTATTAGCCACTTTTGCTTCTTTGGGATTTCTCAGTTCAGGAATTTCTTATCAATGGGATTTACTTAGCTACACTACCTATTCTCTTAACCTCAATTCTTTTATAAATCCGTTACGATGGTCTTGGATTTTGCCAGGTTTGCCCTATCGCTTAGGCCAAATGGAGGGTTTCAACTATTTAGGATTGGGAATAATCATTTTGGTAGGTTGTAGCATCATTTATTTAGTTTGGCAAAGGCCAAAATTTAATAATCTAAAATACCTCGCCCCCTTTCTAATTACATTATTATTATTCTTTATCTACGCAATTTCTAACAGAGTAACCTGGGGTAATGTGGTTCTTTTCAGATACCCGCTGCCTGAGCCAGTACTGAGGATGGCTAATATCCTGCGCTGCTCCGGACGCTTTGGTTACCCATTGTTTTATGCTATATTATATGGCGCATTATTTTGTTTTGTTGCAATTAGGCGCAAGACTTTGTCTATTGTGCTGATGTGTACCTGTCTTTTAATACAAATAGCTGATATACACAAATTGTTATATGATCCGGTTTTCCATGAGGCAGGTCCGGTTGTCTCGCCCTTGAAATCTGCGGCGTGGCAGTCGATTGGCCGGAATTTTGACAAAATCATTATTGACCCTCCTTTCATCTCTGCGATAACCGATGAGGATGATTATAAATATTTCTTACTTTACGCCTACAAAAATCATTTAGCCATCGACACGGGATTTCCTGGTAGACTTCCTTTAAAAAGAATGCAGATCTATAAAGATGAACTGCAGGAGTCATTAGGGAGTGGCAAGTTGGATCCAAAGGCCATTTATCTATTTGCAGATCCTATTGACGCAGAAACATTAAAGATCTTCCACAAATGGGATCAGTGTGCCTTGGTGGATGGATATATTGTCTATACCACAGACGGTCGCTTTCTTGATGGTTCAAATAGTTTGGAAGTGGAACCGCTAACATTTCGTGAATTTCTTAAGAAATATGAAGGAAATACTATCCTGATTGCTGCCAGGGAATATTTGGCATCGGCTCTTTTGCCAGAAGAAGTTAAAAAATATTTGCTTGAGAAAGGTTCTAAGCTGCCGGCTCTCGGTTTTGCAGGGTCTTATGTGGGGGTATTTAGCCGGGGACAAAAGGTGGTTGAGAAGATCAGCGCTAAGCGCGACGTAAAGGTCGAAATGCGGGGGCAGGTTGCACCTTCAGGGAGGCAGGTGATAGCTGACCAAGACATTGAGCTTTATTCTGCCGGCGTACCGTTCGGCAACAAGGCGTCCATAAAAATCGCAGGAGTGGAACATTCCAGGGGGCGAGGCGGCCTCAATATTGTTGCCATTGATCGCGATGGCAACATTTTGGCGTCAATATTCTTTGGAGTAAATAATCCCAATAGAACTACGTTATGTTATACTAGCAAATAGAGGGAGTTTGAAAACATTAATAGGTTAACTCAACAATAATATCGGGAAACCGTGTTATGAGAATATTATTTATCGTATCAGACCTTTTCCTTGGGGAACCGATCGGTGTCTTGCAGCTTTCGGCAATATTGAAGCAGGCCGGACACGGCACGAAAATGGTGTCCATCAAGAAGCACTCGCTCAAGGAGGCCCTGTGCAATTTTAATCCTGGCGTCATCGCCTACAGCACCATGTCACCGGACGTGCCGTTCTTTAAGAATGCCGATAAGGTGGTCCGTGATTGGGCCAATCAGAAAGGGCAAAAATTATTAAGAGTCGCAGGGGGCCCCCACCCTACATTTTTTCCGGGAATTTTAAAGGAGATGGAATTGGATGCCATCTGCATCGGTGAGGGTGATCGGGCACTCGTGGAAATGATCAGAAGGTATGAAAACGGCGAATCCCTGGCGGGCATTCCGAATGTTATGGTGCCTGGTGATAAACTGGAAGAAATAAAGAAGGAATTAATTGGGGACTTGGGCAAGCTGCCCTATATTGACCGCGACATCTATTATGAAGCCATGCCCATTTATCGATCTCTTCGCATGAGAGGATTTATGGTCGGGCGAGGATGTCCTTATGGCTGTACTTATTGCCATAATCACGCCTTAAAGGAATTATTTAAGGGTTGTGGGAAGATCGTAAGAAGAAGACCAGTCGAGAATGTAATTGAGGAAATGAAACAGGTCGTTGCCAAATATGGCCCGGTTAAATTGCTGAAAATTTCGGACGATACCTTTTCCCACACCATAGACCACTGGCTGCTTGAATTCATCGAGGCATACCGTAAAGAAATTCGGCTGCCTTTTTATTGTTTGATGAGGTCGAATACTTTAACGGAAGAAATGGCTAAGGTGTTAAAATCGGCGGGCTGTGTTTCGATCGGGATGTCGGTGGAATCAGGTAACGAGGAGATCAGGAATAAGGTCCTGAACCGTGGCTTAACTGATGCTATGGTGATAAATTCGTTTAAATATGCCAGGAAGTACGGCATCAGCACTTATGGCAATACGTTATTGGCCTTGCCCGGAACGACCTTCGAAGACGATTATGAGTCGTTTTTATTTACCAAGAAATTGAAGATGACTGCCCCGACTTTCGGAGTATTTAATCCTTATCCCAAACTGGCCCTCACTGACATGGCAATTGAAAAAGGGTATTTGGACCATTCTTATGAACAGGATCATGTCTTTGGCATTAAATCTCCGCTGAAATACCTGACGGTTGAAGAAAAAGAAATGCAGCTAAGGCTTTCCTCTCTTGGGCCTCTATTCAGCGATCTGCCCGATTCTTTTCTGCCTCTCTTCAGGCAACTTTTGCGCCTCAACGGGCTTTTCATTTATAAGCCCATCGGTTATGCCTACTTGATCATCAAAACGGGGCTCTTTATTTTTCCTAAGGTTTATCCCTGCAATCCTTTAGTGATCTTTAAGATCTTTTTGCAGTCTCTTAAATATTTTATTCCGAAACAAACAAAAACTCCGAGCAGTCTCAGGGTGGGTAATTTCCCAAGCAGGGGATATCATCATGACTGTGATTGAGGACCTAAAGATACGATATAAGCGGACATGACATATGGCCAGCTTCCGGGAATGGAGTGATGCTCTTCCACATGGGCTGCTTTAGCAGACTTCCTGAGCAGATCGACCATAACCTGGCGCCGGCGTATATGTTGCCCTCTATCCAACTTGGCCACGGCCCGAGCAGCCAGATCATACTGATGCTCAGGCAGAAAGTTATCCACGATAATTATTTTGCCTTCGGGTTTTAAACAACGGCACATTTCCTCTAGGGAGTTCAAAGTTTGCTGGTCGCTGAGGTGATGATAGAGGTAGAGTGCAAAGATACGGTCAAATCTTTGGAGCGAGAAAGGTAGCCTGGAGGCATCGGAGACGACATAATTGAGGCCCGGTTCATCCTGCTGGGAATCTTTGAGGTACTTCAGGTTAATGTCGGTGGCCACATAATTTTCCACATACTTCAGAAACAGGGTACGAAACTGGCAGGTGCCACTGCCTAATTCCAATACCCGTCCACGGCACTCCGAACTTAACAAGTTGTCGATAAACAAGTTCAATTTGCGGGCACGTCCTCCCAAAGAGAAGATTCGTACCGTAAGTTTATAGAACCACGGATATTCGAGGAGGCGGTAGATATTCATTGCCATGGCTTTGATTTGCTTGACCTTTTACCGGCCCCGCAGGCGATAACCTTCAGGGGAATGGGGGCCGGCGCCCAGGCAGGCAGTGGGACTGGGGCCGCGATCCGCAAGAAAGATTCTTATTTCCAAGCCCAATATCGGCCTTGGGTTATCAGGTCACCCGCAAGGCTGTTTGAGGAACTTTTCGAGGGGGATAAAGTCTTTCGAGATAATTGTCCACCGTTCGGGTAATGCTAGATTCGAAGGACATGGCCCGGCGGACCATCTCCTGCCAGACGCCGGGATGGTGAGCCCAGAGGTCCATGGCCTGGGCCACGAGTTTCACTAAGGCTCTGGAGTCAAAGGGGTCCTCCAGGTGGAACCCCCAGCCCTCGTTTCCCCCCTCAAAGGGTTTTACGGTATCTATCAGGCCCCCCACTGCGGTAACCAGGGGAATAGCCCCAAAATGCATGGCCTCAAGTTGACACAAGCCACAAGGCTCCCACAAGGAAGGCATCAGGAAGAAGTCGGAAGCCGCATAATACAGAAAACGGTCAATAAAAATCTCTTCATTCATCAGGGATTGATCCCGGTCGAACGGGGAAAGGAAGGCCAGGTTATGGCGAAAGCGCTTGGAGAATCGGACGATCTGCCACCACAGGTTCCAATCCGCATCGTCTTGGCAAGGTTCGGGCCAGGCTCGCAAATAAATTTGGGGTCTAGGCTCCAGAGCCATTAGCTCTTCCATAGCATTGACCACCAACTTAAAGTTCTTTTGTCTGACAAAACGATGCCCCATACTGATGAGAAAGGCCGAGGGGTCTTGCGGCAATCCGGCTGTCCGTTGGAACAGGAGTTTGGCCCGCTGCTTCTGTTCCAAGAGATCCGTTGCTTTGAGACTGACGGCCAAATCGTGATCTCTTAAGACTGGAATCTGACGCCAATCCAAGTTTTGAGGATCAAGCCCGTTTAAAATGCCGATCAACCGGCCCTGCTGATAACGCTCCCTCAGAAGACTCTCCAACCCGCGCCCATTGGGTGCATGTTGAATCTCCAAGGCATAGTTGGGGCTGACGGTGTGCAGGACATCCGCCTTTTTAATGCCCAGGCGCAGGAAGTTGATCTCCTGTTCAAAGGCTGGTTTGAGCAAACGATAGATTTCGTGTGTCTCCAGGACCTTGGACTCAAAGCGTCCCTGGGTATCCAGGATGTCCACGGTGAGCACGGTGCGCACCCGGTCACGCCAGGGGGCCTGATCGATCAGGGCCACCAGGGGGCTGGTCTGCCAGTGAAAGGCATGCATTACCAGGCGGTTTACCGGAAAATCCAGCTCTCCCCGGCACAAAGCATCCAGTATCAGATAAGCCCCATAGCAAAACGTGAGACAGATATGGCCGACTTTATCCCGGTGCAGTCTTAAGGAGGAGGCCTCGCTCAGGTATCTTTGGATATCCCCATCCTTAATAATGAAATAATCCACCCCGCGGTCATCCCGGGCGAATTTGACTTGTAGGGATGTGGGCTGACCGTTGGAGGTGGAGTAAATGGACATGGACTTGGTGAAACGCAGGTGGCGAGGATCTACCCCGAAGTCGGGGCAGATGACCGCCACTCGCAGGTTCCGGCGGGCCAGTTCGCCAATAATGTTTTGCAGAAGATCCCCTACCCCGGTGATCTTGAAATATGGGGAAAGTTCCGGGGTTACAAAGACATATCCAGTGGATTCCATATACCGGCGCTCTTGCCTCCTGCTCGTCAATCTCAATCAAGTTACTCAATGGCCCGCATGTGTGTCTTACTGCATTTCCCGTGGTTCAGCCGGCATTTTTTACCACTCTCCGAACTGTGTCCACCACATACTCCACCTCAGCCACCTGGAGCCCAGGATAGATAGGCAGGCTAAGAGTGCGACTGCCAATGGCCTCGGCCACCGGCAAGTCACCCTCCCGGCATCCGTATCTCTCTCGAAATAAGGTGAACAGGTGGCAAGCGCGATAATTCACCGCCACCCCGATGGCTTCCTTTTGGAGATCCCAGAGAATTTTATCGCGATGTTTCGGATGCACCCAGATGGTGAAGAGATGATGGCCCTGCTTCACCCCCGGGAGCAGAGCCGGCATCTCCAGGCCCGCCAGCCCGGAGAAACTGTCCCGGTAATAGATGGCAATCCGTTCCCGTTCCTGACGCCGGGGCTCTATCTCCTTGATCTGGTCTATCAAAAGGGCCGCCTGCAGATTAGACATGTTATACTTCCAGCCTTCCACCTCGACATCATAGTGGCGGTAAAGATTCGTGTAACGGTCCACTGCCCCGGTGGACATGCCGTGAAGCCGGTATTGCCTCAGCAGCTCAGCCAAGCTGGGATCGTTCGTGGTGACGGCGCCCCCTTCACCACAAGTAATGCTCTTGGTGGCGTAAAAGCTGAAGCAGGCGGTTTGGCCCAAGTCGCCAACCCGAATCTCGTCCCGTTCCCCTTCCAGACAATGGGCGGCATCCTCCACGATGATCAGCCCGTGGGTCTTGGCCAGTTGGTCGAGGCGCCTCATGTCCACCATTTGACCATAAAGGTGCACGGGCATCACCGCCTTGGTCCGGGGAGTGATGGCGGCGGCAACCTGGTTGATATCCAGGTTGCCGGTATCCGGTTCCACGTCCGCAAAGACAGGGCGGGCGCCGGTGTGCATAATGGCCAGGGCGGTGGCCACAAAAGTCATGGGGGTGGTGATGACCTCGTCCCCGGGGCCGATTCCCAGGGCCAAGAGAGATAGGTGCAGGGCTGCGGTGGCGCTGGTGAGGCCAACCGCATGGCCCTGGCCCAAATATTGCGCAAATTCTTTCTCAAAGAGGTCAACTTCCTTGCCGGTGGTAAGGAAGATGGTGCGCATAACCGACGCCAAGCGATTTAAGTTGGCCTCGCCCAGTTGGTGACGGAAAAATTCTACTTTCATGATGTCTGCGACCGCTCCCGGCGTAAATGCAGAAAAACGATGAGCCCCGTAAGACTGACAAGCACTGTCACCAAGCGGTAGCTCAGCCACAGGTTGCCTCCCCAGCTAAAACCCTGGGAGGACCAGAGGAGAGAGCCGAGATACTCCGTCCAACCCAAGTTGCCAGGGGACACGGGGATGATACCGGTGACAAAGATGAGTAGGGCCAAAATGAGAGTCAATACTAACCCGGCCTCCAGATTCAAAGCCCGGCTTACCAGATAAAGGGAAATGGCGCAAAAGAGGTGGGTGAAAAACGAGATGCCCAGGCAGGCAAGGGAGACCCGCCCAAGATGCCGGAAGGCGGCCAGATTGCAGAAAAATTGATGGATGGTCTGGCCGACCGGGTGGCGGTTCAACCACTGGCCAATCACGTGCCGGAATTTAGGTAGCTGGAGCGGAATCAGACATGCGCTCGCCACCACCAGAACTGCCAGCATCGGGTAAGAACTTACTGCCGGCAACCTGGCGTAGAAGATACCCAAGCTCAGCTGGCCGGTCCAACTCAGAATACCCAAAAAACCCAGGATCAAGAGAACCAGGGCACTCATGCCCAAAAACCGGTCGTAGACCAAGGTGGCAATGACCTGAGAAACCAGACCCGACCGCCACCTGGACAGATAATAACCCTTAACGGCATCACCTCCGAATGATGTCGGGAGATAGTTGTTGGCAAACAAACCGATAAAGGTGCTTTTCCAGCATAGAGACCAAAGTATATCCAGGTCTTGACCCTGAAACAGCAGAAAGAGACGGAAGGCCGCCAGGGTTTGGGCCATGATAATGAGAAGCGCAGCTCCGCCCACCAGCATAAGCCCCTGCCAACCGCAAAAAGCTCGAAACAAAGTCAAGGAGATCTTACCTGTATAGACCAGGTAGCCAACTAGGCAAGTGGCAACCAGCAGCTTGAGGGCCCATAGACCCCAGAGCCGTAGGCGCTGGTCCAGGGCAGTCGTCTTGCACCAATGGGATGCGCTCATGTCATTCTTAAATTCAGATTCTTTCCTGATTTCCGAGAGGCTCATCATAATTTTTAAAAGGCTTCCGAGACTCTACCCGATAAGGTAAGCCACCGCATGATCTTGCAATTCTCTTGTTATTATGTATAAAGAGAGAAGAAATTGCTATCCCTTTCTGGGTACAAACATAGGGATTCACATAGATGTGCGGTATTTGCGGGTTTATCGGTCCAGGGGATGGACACTTGTTGCGATGTATGAATGCCACCCTCAGGCACCGGGGACCCGACGGCGATGGCTACTATGAACGGGAACAAGTCCATCTGGCGATGCGCCGTCTGGCCATTGTGGATCTGACTACCGGAGACCAGCCCATCACCAACGAAGATCAGCGCATTTGGGTGGTTTTTAACGGCGAGATTTACAACCACCGGGATTTGCGCCGGTCACTGCTGGCGGCGGGACACCGCTTCCGCACTGATCACAGCGACACGGAGATTATTGTCCACGCTTACGAAGAGTATGGCGATCTCTGGCCGGACTTGGGCGGAATTAACGGCATGTTTGCCGTGGCCCTGTGGGATGATCGGCGGCAGCGGCTCCTGCTGTACCGGGACCGGATCGGCAAAAAACCCCTCTATTGGGCCTGGGCGGGAGACCAACTGGTCTTCGGGTCGGAACTGAAAGCGGTATTGGTCCATCCCGCAGTTTCGCACCAGCTCGATTTGCCGTCGATATACCACTATCTGAGCCTCAAGAATACCAGTGCGCCGGCCACAGTCTACCGGGATATCCGGCAACTACTTCCTGGACACTATATGGTCTGGGAGAACGGCCGGGTTCACACGGCGCCCTACTGGCAGTTGGACTTCGGCCACCCCCTGGAAGACATTACCCCCGAGGAAGCCGGGCGTCATCTTCTCACCCTTCTGGATGACGCCGTGCGCTTGCGCATGGATTGCGATGTTGCTTATGGGGCTTATCTCTCCGGGGGAGTGGACTCAAGTTCGGTAACGACTTTGATGTGCCGCCACCAATCCCAGCCTGTCACTACCTTTAGTCTTGGGTATGCCGAGCCACCCTCCGGCCAGTTTGCCAGCAAGATGCTGGACGTAGAATATGCCAGATTGATGTCCCAACGCCTGGGCACCAGTCACCATGAGTTTATCTTGAGTTCAGAAGAATTTGCCGAGCGCCTGCCCGAGGTGCTTCAGTCCTTCGATGAGCCGTTTTCCGGGACGGTATCCACCTTTTTTTTGAGCATCCTGATTCATCAACACGTGAAGGTAGCCCTTTCCGGGGATGGTGCGGATGAATTGTTTGGCAGCTATTTATCTCATCGGCTGGCGTGGCCCATGTATCACTATTTAAGGCTGAAAGGGCAGGGCAAGGAAAATTTTGCCGAGTTCAGCGAGTCGGAAAGAGAACTGCTGACGCCATTCGATAAGGAAACCGAATTTACTTTCTTAAAATCCATTGCTTCTGCTGATCAATCCCATTGGCGCATGCGTTTGGCCGTTTTTGGTGAAGGTGACAAACGCCAATTGTTAAGCCCGTCTTTCTTGGAGGCGGTGGGGGCAGTCGACAGTGGGGATATCTATGAACGCCTGGTCTCCCATGGAACTGCCCAGGATCCGCTTAACGCCATTTTAGAGGTGGATCAACAGGAGCTCCTCCCCAATCAGGTCCTCCCCTTTATGGATCGCCTCTCCATGGCCCATTCCATCGAAATCCGGTCGCCATATCTCGATTACCGCATTATCGAATTTGCCAATAGGTTGCCGGGCAGCATGAAAATCTTTCAGGGTATCAATAAATATGTGCATAAACTGGCCATGCAGGGACTGGTGCCGGAGGATTTGCTCAACAGGCCCAAGGAAGGCTTTGTGCAACCTATCTATACCTGGATGCGGACTTCCCTCAAGCCTTGGGTTTTGGCCACTCTCTCAAAAGAGCGCCTGTCTCGGCATGGGTTTTTTCAAGCCGCCCGCGTAGCCCACTTGGTCCAGGAGCATTATGCCGGCGTGGCTGACCATTCGGCGCGCTTGTGGAATCTCGTTTGCTTTCAACTTTGGTATGATAAAATATATGATATCAAGGTATAAGTAGCTTTAAACTGATATTAAATTTTGGGGATAGTCTTATGATGATTTTGATTGGGAAGAAGTTAATTCTTAGGCCATTGGAACGCAAGGATCTGGATCGCAGCCGCGCCTGGGTCAATGATACGGAGATTGGTATGGCTTTATTGCGTATTTTACCCGTAACCGAAATAGAACAAGAAAAGTGGTTCGAAGACATCTGTAAACAATCAAACAAAATGGTGTGGGCTATAGATAATAATAATAATCATATTGGCAATGTGGGACTGTATAAAATTGATTTCTTACATCGTCGTGCCGAAGCCTGGTGTTATATAGGGGATAAATCTTTAAGGGGTCGAGGACTAGGAAAGGAAACATTTTCTCTGTTGTTGCATTACGGATTTAATAGTCTGGGCCTTAATAAAATATATCTGCATGTTGGCAGGGAGAATCAAATCGCTATTGCAATGTATCAATCCTTAGGTTTTGTAAAAGAGGGGGATTTAGCCCAGGAATATTTTATTCAGGGGAGTTTTCGAGATGTTATTCGGATGCGTCTGCTAACCTCTGAATGGTCGACAGGAAAAGAGGAGGGGTTAGCCACTTGCTGAGACAGGAACAATCCGCACGCCTCCTCCTATCGGCGCGCCTATAGAATCTATTGTGCTTTCAGATTTGGTACGATTCGGTTTATAATCATGGGGGTAATGGCACTTGAAAGTTGTCCTCTTTGGGGGAGGGCTGGCTGGAGAAGCGGCCATCAGGAAACTGGCGCGGGATTGTTTAGCCGGTATAGTTTGGGACGATGATACGGGAAAGAGACCGAAGCTCTTTGGGGTACCCTTCTTCTCGGAGGAAAATTGCCAGGGCCATGGCGAGACCATATTCTGTTCAGGTTATGGCAGGGTCCTGAAAGAAAGTCTGATTGATGCCTTCCCTCGAGGCGCCTTTAATGCCCATCCTTCCTTACTTCCAGACTACCGCGGTCGCCATGCCATTCAGTGGGCTATCGCCTGTGGTGAAAAAGAATTAGGAGTTACGATACACCGCATGACCGCTGAGGTTGATCGAGGAGATTACCTCTTGATGCGGAAACGGCGTTTTGGCATCAACGAAAAGTGCGCGGAAATTTCGCGAGAATTGGCCGAGATGGCAGCTGATATGCTGGTTGAGCTATATCACTTGTTGGAAAAGGAACAATTGCCTGAACCTTTACCGCCCCAGTCTCCTCGAAGCCGATATTTTCGCAAACGCCGTCCTGAGGATGGGAAATTGATCTGGCAAGAAAGTGCTGTTACTTCATTAAATAAAGTTCGGGCAAGTATGGATAAATATTGGTCTTATGCATATCTTGCCGACGGCAGTAAAGTAACCTTTCGTAACTACTTAGCCAGTGATTTGCCGGGAGAGGTCCTCCTTGCGACCTCGGAAGGCTGCTTAATTGCCGTTGGTGACGGCGTAGTTTGGTTGGTTCCGGACCGGCCGCTTAATAAAGGTGATATATTACAATGACCTGTAATAAAGCCAAGAGCTTTGTTCTCAATAATCATTCTGAAAAGCTGAAACGCATTGAGGGAGGTTTAAAAGATCATCCCTTCCCACCGCAATTAGTCATTGAGACCACCTCCCGCTGTAATATGATGTGCATCCATTGTTCTCACAAGGAAATGCGGCGGCCCCGCGCTGACATGGAGGAATCGGTCTTCAGGCGCATTGTGGATGAAGTCGCCCAGGAAATGCCGGAATGTGAAATCTGGCCGACTTTCTATGGTGAGGCCCTGCTGTTGGGGGATACCATCTGGCGCTGGCTGGATTATGCCGCCGCCGTCGGCTGCCGCAATATCGTCCTCAACAGCAACGGGATTTTGCTGGGGCGCATGATCGATCAGGTGTTGGCCTCGCCTTTAAAAAGGTTTATTGTCAGTCTGGATGGCTTCCAGACCGAAACCTTTAAGAAGATCCGCGTGGGGGGCAGCCGGGATAAAATTTTCCATGCCGTCGAGGAGCTGTTAAGGCAGCGGGAGGCCCGAGGTCAAAAGTTTCCAGTTATCCAATGTCAGTTTTCCCTCATGAAAGAAAATGAAGGGGAGGTCCAGGAGTTCACCGACTATTGGCGAGCCCGGGGAGCCGAGGTCAAGATCCGCCGCATGCTGTCCTGGTCATCCACCGGCAGCATTGTCGTCCCGGATCTTTCCAACGACGTGCCGATTCGTATCGCCTGCCCTTGGGGGAATAATGCCGCGGCCATCCACCAAAACGGCGATCTGGTAGCCTGCGCCGTGGATTATGAGGGACGCTTCGTCGCGGGGAATGTCAAGGAACATTCCATCGAGGCAATCTGGCACGGCCGGCATAAAATCGCCTTGCGTGATCTCCACCGGCGGCATGAATGGGATAAAATTCCCGAGATTTGCCAGGGGTGTCCGGACTGGCAGGTAGTTGGCGCCCAATATATCGGGGAAGAAGGGGAGTCTGAAGGTTCGAGACCATTTTGGCATGGAAAGTCTTCACCGGTAATCAATCTAATTCACTGAAATCCCTGGGGGAATAATGGCTCAGATACAACATACCCAAAACGAGTATGGGGTCCGGCCGGAAGCGACCGAATTCCCCATGATGTGCGTTTTGTCCTTTGTGTATATATGTAATGCCCAGTGCCCCAACTGCCCCTATACCAATTCCGATATTCGCCAGGAATACCGCGATCGCCCTCTGATGCAGGAAGATACGTTTAAGATCATCGCTGATCAGTGCGGCCCTCACCGGGCCTGGATCAGGTTGTCGGGCGGGGGGGAGCCGATGTTGCACCCGCAAGCGGTGGAATTGATCGAATATGCCAAATCCAAAGGGGCCCGGATCGGCTTAATTACCAATGGCTCTCGTTTTACCGAGAATTCCATCCGGCGCTTGTTGGCTTGTGGCACGGATATGATCGAATTTTCCGTGGATGCAGGGGATCCGGACACCTATGGCTCGGTTCGCCCCGGCCTGGATTGGGAGCGCCTGGTGTCCACCGTGGAGTCCATGGTATCGTTGCGCCAGCAGATGGGTTCTCCAACGAAGATCATTGCCAGCGGCATCAATCAGGAAGGCGTTGATATCGAACAGGTCGCGGCATTCTGGTCTGGGATCGTCGATGAATTTCAAAGGCGCAAGTACTTGACCTGGGGAATCAATGAAGACCACTCGGGTAATGCGGAGCCTTACCTCCGGCCGGAGGAGCAGATTCCCTGTCCCTTTATATTCGAGCGCCTTAATATTGATTCCCGGGGAAAAGTCATGGTTTGCGGCTATGATATCCGGGCGATTACGGATATGGGCAATATCCACGAGCAAAGCATTGCCGAAATCTGGAAAGGTGAAGGGTTTGAATATTACCGCCGGCTGCATTTAGAGCGGCGAGGCACGGAGATTCCGCTGTGCTCCCAGTGCCCAGATTGGAAGTATCGTTCCTGGAAGCATAATTATTGGAAAATCGTTCAAACTGCCGAAAAGACCCGCCAGGCCAAACTAGCCCAGAGGGGTGACTAAACCCCTTGAAAGTCATCGGCATCTTGCAGGCCGGTTACTTGCCGTGGCTGGGCTTTTTTGAGCAAATGCTGAGGTCCGATATTTTTGTCGTATTGGACGATGTCCAATATGACAAGCATGGCTGGCGCAATCGTAACCGGGTCAAGGGACCCCAGGGGCCGGTCTGGCTGACCGTGCCGGTGCGCAGCCGCGGGTTCAATCGGCCCAAGATCAACGAAGTAATCATCAATCCGGCCAATCCTCAATGGGGGAAGAAGCACTTGGCCACTGTCCGGCAGTTGTATTCAAAGGCTCCGTTTTTCTCCGAGTATTTTCCTGCCCTAGAAACAATCTTGCAACGTCCATGGACCAGGCTCCTGGATTTGAATCTGGTGCTGATTACTTTGCTGACCCAGTGGCTGGAATTGGAGCCCGGCCTCATTCTCTCCAGCAGCCTCGGTTGCGGGAATGACGACCCCACGGGGCGTTTGGTGGACATATGCCGCCATTTAGACGCCGATATTTTTTATGAGGGGGCCTCCGGACGCCTTTACCTGCGCCTGGAACAGTTTGCCACAGCCGGGGTGGAGGTGGTCTTTCAGGACTATCATCCTCAACCCTACCCCCAGCTCCACGGGGCATTCGTGTCTCATTTGAGCGCCCTGGATCTGCTCATGAATTGCGGGCCCCGCAGCCGCGAATATCTGCCTGGCTTGGGCCCCGAGCCATTTCCCGGGCGGCCTGACTGAGTTCCCCGGAGCGGATAATATGCCAATTAAGACACCCAGATCCATTAAGGAATGTTACCTGTGGGGTTAGAAAATAAATTCGATCGTTCCGTATCTCTTTTGGCCTGGGGTTATAATGAAGAGGCCTTATTAGAGGAGTTCCTGGATCGAGCTTTTGCTCTGCTTGAGGCCAACGTCCATGATTACGAAGTGGTCTTCGTCAATGATGGCAGCACCGATGGTACTGGCCGGATTGCCGATGAGTATGCCCGCCAGGAACCCCGGCTCCGGGTCCTTCATAATGAACGGAACTTGAATGTCGGCCTTTCTTGCCGCCGGGCGGTAGCTGCAGCCCGAAAAGAATTTCTCTTCTGGCAGACGGTGGACTGGTCATATGATCTTACCCACCTTCGCACCTATTTAGAATTATTAAATTATTTTGATGTAGTCCAGGGGATTCGTCCCACTCCGGAGCGGATTCTCAGCCATATTCCTTTAATCCGCTCCATTTACCGCATTAAGTCCAGATCCGACAACTTTAAAAAAGCTCTGGTGTCTTTATCAAATTATTATTTGTTGCGCTTATTGTTTGGCGTTAATTTCCATGATTTCCAAAATGTCACCTTCTATCCCACCGCATTGGTGCAATCCGTGAATCTGGAGGGAAAAAGCTCCTTTATCAACCCGGAAATGTTATTAAAGACTCATGCCCTGGGGGCGCGGTTCCTGGAGGTTCCCATTCCGTTCATTCCGAGAAAGGCCGGAGAGGCCAAGGGGACCAAGTTGAAAGCTATCACTAACTCCGTCCGTGATCTTCTGACTAATTGGTATCGCTGGGGATGGAGGCAAAGATTGGTTAATTTAGAGGTTAGGCGTGATACTATCTCTCGGGTCCAGCAGCCCGTTTATTTAGAGGAAGAGGTATTAAAATTAGTAATCCCCTTATTTAAATTGTATCGATAACCGAAGTTGACGCTACTCATCGACACGCTAATTAAGTAGTAAAGGTTGTCGAATATTTCATGGTTATCCTCTTTACAGAAGTAAATTCATGTGCTATCGTGAGACTCTTGCGAAATACATCGAAAATATACTTAAGACTGGGCCGGATTATACTGGCCCAATGACATAACTTGTTATTATATTGGGAAAATGAATTTTCCACGAGGTACCATGAGCTGCCGACGGCCAACAGGGTAAGTGGTGGCGAGCAGATGAATAATTTTATCGAGTGGATCGATTTTTCATTGGAATATCCTTGCGGTGGTGCTTCGTGCCAGGCGGCATGACTGCAAAATGGAATCCGCGCCGCTAACCCCGGAGATCTGGCTTCCTACGATGCAGGTCTTATGGCCGCCGACCATGCCGGCAGCGATTACCGCTGCCTCGCCGCCCCTGCCCGGTTGGGGGTGGATACCCTCGACGTCTTACCCGGAAGGCAAGTTGCTGGCTGGGTGATCAAGGTTTAAATCCATTGCCCGATTATCGCCACAGGATTTATCAGCACTACCTGGAGGCCGGAGATATTGCCCCGGCGGGGGAGAAGGCGGAGGAATTCCGGGTCCGGGCTCACCATCTGGAGAAGCTGATCCGGGATCACTTCCCGGAAGACAAGGAGACCGCCATCCTGGACCTGGGCTGTGGCGCCGGGGCCCTGGAGTATTTTGCCCGCCGGCGGGGATATGCCAATCCGGCGGGGATATGCCAATATGGTTGGCATCGACCGCTCTCCGCAACAGGTGGCGGCGGCCAAAAGCATGGGTCTCACCGGGGTCCGGGAAGGGGAGCTGCTGACGGTTTTGGAAGCACTGCCAGGCGAATCCCAAGGCCTGGTGGTCGCCTTCGATGTGTTGGAGCATTTTCGCAAGGATGAGGCGCTGGAACTAATGGACCAGGTAAACCGGGTCCTGGCGCCGGGTGGCAAGGTCATAATCCATACTCCCAACGGTTCTTCGCCGTTCAGCGGCCGGGTTGGTTACGGGGATCTTACCCATGAGACCATCTTTACCCGGGATTCCCTGGGGCAATTATTGGCCGCCTGCGGTTTTTCCCGGATCGAGTGCTACGAGGATCAACCTGCGGTGCATGGGGTGGTCAGCGGCCTCCGTTGGCTGTTGTGGCGGGTGCTGCGGGGCATCTTGAGGTTGTGCCTGGCGGTGGAGACCGGGAGCCTGGTCCGGAACGAGATGCTGAGCCAGCATCTGTTTTGTGTTGTGGTTAAGTAAATGTGTGGTATTGTTGGTATTTTTGCCTATAGTGACTCTGCCCCGCCGGTAGTTCAGGAAGAAATCCTGAGGATACGCGATGCCATGAAACCGCGGGGGCCCGATGGCGCCGGCCTGTGGATCTCGGCCGACGGCAGGGCGGGCCTGGCCCAGCGGCGCCTGTCCATCATCGATTTGAGCGAGGCTGGAGCCCAACCCATGGCCACCCTTGACGGTGCCCTGAGGGTGGTGTTCAACGGGGAAATCTATAATTACCGGGAATTGCGCCGGGAATTGGAAGGGCAAGGGCATCAATTTTTCTCCAACAGCGACACCGAGGTTCTGCTCCACGGCTACCGGCAACACGGCCTGGCCATGGTGCAGCAGCTCCGGGGCATGTACGCCTTCGCCATCTGGGATGAAGCGGCCAGGAGGTTGGTGCTGGCCCGGGACCCCTTCGGCATCAAGCCCCTATACTATGCCGACGATGGCGGCCATTTGCGCTTTGCCTCGCAGGTCAAGGCCCTGCTGGCAGGCGGCGCCATCGACACCAGGCCGGAGCCGGCCGGGCATACCGGGTTTTTCCTTTGGGGCTATGTGCCGGAGCCTTACACCCTGTACCGGGGGATTCGCTCCCTGGCGCCCGGCGCCCTGCTGGTGCTGGAGGCCCAGGGCCGCCCGCAGCTCCGCGAGTTTTGCAACATTGGCGAGGACTTGCGGCAAGCCGAGGCCGCGGGGGCAGGGCTGAGCCTCGGTCCTGATGAAGTTGGGGACCGCCTGCGGCAGGCTTTCACGGACAGCGTCAGCCATCACCTCATCGCCGACGTGCCGGTGGGCGTCTTCCTCTCATCGGGTCTCGATTCCGGCACGGTCCTGGCCCTGGCCTGCCAGCAGGGGGGGCGGCTGAATGCCGTGACTCTGGGATTTCAGGAACTCCAGGGCGGCGCCGCCGACGAGACCCGGTGGGCCGGTGAGATCGCCAGGCGCTACGGGGCCCGCCATCATTGCCAATGGATCACCAGGGAGGATTTCCAACAGGATTTGGCCAGGATCTTACACAGCATGGACCAGCCGTCAATCGATGGGGTGAACACCTATTTCGTGGCCAAGGCGGCGGCCGCGGCCGGGCTGAAGGCGGCGCTGTCGGGCCTGGGGGGAGACGAACTACTGGGGGGCTATCCCAGCTTCCGGGGGATACCCCGCCTCACCGGCGCCCTGGCCCGGGTGGGCAGAGTTCCCGGATTGGGGCGGACCTTCCGGATCATCTCGGCGCCGCTGTTGAAGCGCTTCACTTCCCCTAAATATGCCGGTCTGCTGGAGTACGGCGGCACCTATCCCGGGGCCTACCTGCTGCGCCGGAGCCTCTTCATGCCCTGGGAACTGCCCGAGGTCCTGGATCCGGATCTGGTGCGGGAGGGCTGGCGGGAACTACAGCCCCTGGCCCGCCTGGAGGAGACGGTGCGGGGGCTTAAGGGTGCTCATTTGCGGGTCTCCGCCTTGGAAATGGCCTGGTACATGCGGCAACAGCTCCTGCGGGATGCGGATTGGGCCGGCATGGCCCATTCCCTGGAGATTCGCGTGCCCCTGGTGGACCTGGAGTTACTGCGCCGGGTGGCGCCGCTGTTGGCCATGAGGGAGCCTCCCACCAAGCTGGATATGGCCAGGACTCCAACACTGCCCCTGGCGGAAGAGGTGCTCAACCGGGGCAAGACCGGGTTCTCCATCCCGGTGCAGCAGTGGCTGGCGGAGGCCGAAGGCCATGGGGAATTATCCCGGCAACGGGGCCTCAGGGGCTGGGCCCGACTCGTGTATCGCCACCAAACCGGAGCCCCGGCGTGAGGGTCCTGGCGTTGGTCAGTGACGCCTTTGGCGGCCAGGGGGGCATCGCCCAATACAACCGGGATCTGCTCGGCGCCTTGTGCTCCTACGCCGGGGTGACGGAAGTGGTGGCCGTGACCCGGCGCAGTCCGCTACCTAGGGAGCCCTTGCCTCCAAAGCTCACTTATGTCACGAGCGGCGTTAACGGCAAACTCCGGTATCTCCTGGCGGTGCTGCGCTGCCTGGTGGCCGCGGGGCCATATGAGTTAATCTGTTGCGGCCATCTTTTCCTGCTTCCTTTAGCCTATCTGGCCAAATGGAAAACCGGGGCCCCCCTGGCGCTTTTTATCTTCGGCCTGGACGCCTGGCAGCCGCCCCGGAGCGCCCTGGCCGCCAGGCTCGCCGCCAAGGTGGACACGGTGATTGCCATCAGCGAGGTTACCACGGAGCGATTCCTCGCCTGGGCCAGGCTCCCCCGGGACAGGGTATTTCTGCTGCCCAATGCAGTGGCGCAGCAGCATTACGGAGCGGGGGACAAAAATCCCGATTTGGTGCAGCATTACGGTCTGGCCGGCAAGATCGTATTGCTCACCGTAAGCCGCCTGTGCGCCACGGACAACTATAAGGGGATCGATGAAGTCCTGGGGCTGATGCCGGCGCTGGCCGCGGAGGTCCCGGAGATTGCCTACCTCATTGTGGGGGATGGCGACGACCGGGAGCGCCTGCAAGCCAAGGCGAGGTCCTTGGGTGTAGCCGACCGGGTGGTTTTTGCCGGCTTCATTCCCGAAAAGGAGAAGCCGGACCATTACCGCCTGGCGGATGCTTACGTCATGCCCGGTTGGGGTGAGGGCTTCGGCTTCGTCTACCTGGAAGCCATGGCCTGCGGCATTCCGGTTTTGGGGAGCAAGTTGGACGGCAGCCGGGAGGCCTTGCGGGACGGCGCCCTGGGGATTCTGGTTGACCCTCATGACCCGGATGAGTTACGCTGGGGCATCCTGGAAACGCTCAAGCGGCCCAGGGGGGTCATTCCCCCGGGCCTGAGCTATTTCTCCCTGGAAAACTTCACCGAACGGTGCCATGCGATTGTCCGTAGGATCATGGAAAAAGGATGACGGGCCCATGAAAAAGGCGTTTATCTGCGGGATTTCCGGCCAGGACGGCGCCTACCTGGCGGACTTCCTCTTGGGCCGGGGCTACCGGGTGGCGGGGAGTTCCCGGGACGCCCAGGTCTCCTCCTTCGCCAATCTGGAACGGCTAAACCTGCGACACCGGGTAGAAGTGGAATCGGTGGCCCTGACGGATTTCCGCAGCGTCCTCCAGGCCCTTATCAAGGTGGAGGCGGATGAAGTCTATAACCTGGCGGGCCAGAGTTCGGTGGGATTGTCTTTCCAGCAGCCGGTGGAAACCATGGAAAGCATCGGCATCGGCACCTTGAACCTGCTGGAGGCCGTCCGTTTCCTGGGAAGGCCGATTAAACTGTATAATGCCTCCTCCGGTGAATGTTTCGGGGACATCCTCGACGCCGCCGATGAGACCACCCCGTTTCGGCCCCGGAGCCCCTATGCGGTGGCCAAGGCCGCGGCCTTTTGGGAAGTGGCCAATTACCGGGAGGCCTACCGCCTCTTTGCCTGCTCCGGTCTCCTGTTTAACCACGAATCGCCCCTGCGGCCGGGGCGGTTCGTCACCAAGAAGATCGTCACCGCGGCCTGCCGCATCGCCGCGGGCAGCCAGGAGAAGCTACGCCTGGGCAACATCGCCATCCAGCGGGATTGGGGCTGGGCTCCGGAATACGTGGAAGCCATGTGGTTGATGCTCCAGCAGGAGAACCCCGACGATTACGTCATAGCCACCGGGGAGAGCCACAGCCTGGAGGAGTTCGTGGACGCGGCCTTTGCCCAGGTGGGGCTCCGGTGGCGGGACCACGTGGTCATCGATCCGGAGCTCTTGCGCCCCACGGATATAGCCGTCAGCCGGGGCAACCCGCAGAAGGCCGCCAGCACCTTAGGGTGGCGGGCGCGTTGCCGGATGCCGGAGGTGGTCCGGCTGATGTGCCAGGATGAGCTCAAGCAGATTAAGGACCATGGCTGACATCCGTCTGGCCTACCTGGTGACCCATCCCATCCAGTACCAGGCCCCGCTGTTACGCCGGCTAGCCCGGGAGCGGGGTCTCGACCTGACCGTTTTCTTTTGCAGCGATTTCACCACCAGGAAATTTCTAGACCCTTCCTTTGGCCGGGTGATCGATTGGGACGTGCCCCTGCTTAAAGGATATCGCCATGAGTTTCTGCGGGCACTGGGCGGGCGGGAGCGGGTGTCGTTTTGGCGGCCATTCAATTACGGCCTGGGGCGCAGCCTGAAAGAGGGCCGCTTTGAGGTCCTGTGGATCCATGGCTATAACCGCTGGTTCCACTGGGTGGCCATAAGGACCGCCAAGAGGCTGGGCCTCAAGGTCTTGATCCGGGATGAAGCCACCCTCGTGAGCGCCCGGCGGAGTATCGGCAAGCGGCTGTTAAAGACCGGCTTTTTTATGGGGCTTAACCGCCTGGTGGACGGTTTCCTGGCCATCGGCAGCTTGAACCGGGAATACTACCGCCATTATGGCATCCCCGAGGAAAAGATCTTTTGGATGCCTTACGCGGTGGACAACGGCTTTTTCCAGACCGAGGCCCGGAAGGCCGGGGCCCGTCGGGAGGAATGGCGCCGGGAACTGGGACTGGCGCCCGGGAGACCGGTCATCCTGTTCCTTAGCAAACTGGAGCCCAGGAAGCGCCCCGCCGACCTCCTGGCCGCCTATATCCACTTGAGTCGCGAGGCCGTGATGGCCGAACCTCCCTATCTGCTGTTCGTGGGCGAGGGCGAACAGCGCCAGCCCCTGGAGGAGCTGGCCCGGGAGATGCGGCTCGAGGGCGTCAGATTTCTAGGATTCAAAAATCAGACTGAACTGCCCGCTTATTACGACCTTTGCGACGTATTCGTCCTGCCCTCGGTGGCGGAGCCCTGGGGACTGGTGGTCAACGAAGCGATGAACGCGGGCAAGGCTGTCATCGTCAGCGACCAGGTGGGATGCGGCCCGGACCTGGTGAGAAACGGAGAAAACGGCTATACTTTTCCCTGCGGAGATATTCCCGCCCTGGCCGCGGCTTTGCAAGAGGTGCTGGCAGCCCCGGTTCGTTGCCGCCTTTTGGGGCAAAAGAGCCGGGAAATTATCAGCCAATGGGGGTTTGAGGAAGACCTGCGAGGGCTTAAAAAGGCCTTGGCGCAGTTCACCGGGCCTCTTATTGCCTGTCATGAAGAATAAAAAAAACTTGGTGACCTGTTATATTTCTGCTGAGTAATCATGAAAGACAAATTAAGAATTCTTTTTCTCGGGGCCGCTGGAGGGAATGCGATAAAAAGAGCCCATGCCTTGAGGCGTCTAGGCCACGAAGTAATGGTGGTAGATCCTTATAGTTTATTTCCATTTAAACAATTTGTCGGAAGATTAATTTATTATGGCGGGGCTTCATTAATAGAGAGTTATCTGAAGAAAAAAATTACTCCAATTATAAGCAAACTTAATTTTGATGTGACTTATGTTGATAATGGGGAATTAATTGGGCGCAAGATTTTGAGCGTTGTGAAGAAAGGTTCGGCTTTGGTAATTAATTATAATAACGATGACCCCTTTGGCACCCGGGATAAGAAAAAGTGGCGGTTATATCTTGAAGCTGTCCCTCATTATGATTTGCTGGCGGTGGTGCGGCATGTCAATGTCGCCGAAGCCTATGCCCTGGGGGCCAAAAAGGTTATACAGGTATTTATGGCGGTGGATGAATTGGACGGGCCCCGAGAAATAACCCCGCAAGACCGCCAACGCTGGTCGCATGAAGTTCTGTTTATGGGCACCTGGATGCCAGAAAGAGGTTCGTTTTTGCAGAAGCTGGAGGGAGCTGGGATGCCGTTGACCATTTACGGCAATGACTGGCAAAAATCGCCGGAATGGCCAACTTTGCAATCTGTATGGCAGGGTCCGGCGATTTATGGGGATGATTATATCAAAGCCCTGCAAACGGCCAAGGTTTCTCTGGGGCTCCTTTCAAAAGGGAATCGGGATTTGCATACTAGCAGGACCTTTGAAATACCCTATTGCGGGGGTTTATTGTGTGCCGAACGTACCTCTGAACACCTGCAATTATACCGGGAGGGGGTCGAGGCGGTTTACTGGAGCGATGCCTCCGAATGCATCGAAAAGTGTAGGGAACTTCTTAAGAATGACAGGATGCGGGAAGAAATTGCGAAAAGGGGGAGGCTACGCTGTCTTAATAACGGTATTTTTAATGAAAACATGCTTAAAAAGATATTAGAAGCAGCTTAATAGTATTGCAAGAAAATAACGAGGCTTTGCTAACTCTATAATATCAATGGTCGTGCGGATCACCTGGTGTCATTTTTCAGATTCTCCTTTAATAAAAATATTCTTCATCTTTTGCCATTTAAAATGTGGCTGCAAGCTTAGGCATGCGAAAGTCTTCAATAAATTGATCGCAGGTTAAAGCCTGCTGCTACCAGAACATGTCGATATTTCTAGGGTATTTCTGAAACATAATAATAGAGGAACCCGCTCAATTGAAAAAATCTGTGGCATAATGCTGGAGAGGGTTAGATGGCGCCTGGAAGCAAAAACACCTTAACTGAAGGGAGTTTTCCTGGAGTATTGATTCGGATAACCGACCCGGAGTTACAGGTCTATTTACAAAATTACCCTTTTGCCAGTGGGCCGGATCTAAAAACCGATAGGCGTTGTCGCCAAGCAATCAGCGGGAACCTGGAGATAAGGCCCTGTGGCGCTCCCGTCAGTTCGACATTTATTCAGGGGGACCGACTAACTTTATCTCAAGAAGAAAGGTTCCGCCTAAACACTTTGATGGAGAAAGTGGGGCTTGGTCTCCAGGAAAAACAAAAATTATTGAGGGAGTATATCTGGAAAATGGCTTTCATCCCCCGCAAGGCAAAAAATGTCCTGGTAATAGGATGTGGCGTTGGAGATGAATTGTTATTTATCCATTCAGTGTTGCCTGAGGCCATTATTACTGCCGTGGATTTTGAAGAAAAGTTGAGACCATTAATTAAAAAGTTAATAAATATTAATTTTATCCGTGGCAACGTGAATGGCTTATATCATGATATTATGACATCATTTGATTTAATATTTTCTAACCATGTCTTGGAGCATATGTATGACCCTGAAGCAATATTACGTTTTTTCGCTCAAATCTCCAATTCTCTTGTAGCAATTCTCCCCATGGACGCAGCCCAAGACGCAGTTTTTGCCAATTGGATCCTTAAGGTTATCCAGCAAAAGCGCCGGCTACATCAGCTAGATTTTATAAAGATTGACGCTGGCCATCCTTGGAAAACGAATCAAGCCGATTTAAAAATTACCTTGAGCCATGCAGGCTATACTGAAATACAATTTTTTCTGCGCTCCGATCATATTGCCCGCGAGTTTGAGGGTGATGAAGAAAGCTTCAGAATTAAAAAACTCATCGGATGCTGTCTTAACAAATTGATTTTTGGGACCATGGGTAACATTTTAAAAATCTGTTTTCCTGGCGCCCTGCCGGAAACCTTTCTTAAATTGTTTTTTGCTCTGGAAAACCGTCTATGGTTCGGATCGAATAGATTAAAAAATATGTTCGCTCCTGAAGTATTAATTGTTGCCAATAAATAAAGGTATAAACATTCATCTGACAAGGTGGATATCTCGGCATCTCCCCACTATTATGATTAGTAAAAATGGACCAGGTTTATTTTCGCACCCTTGACTGACTACAGTCTCAACGAGAACAGAGCAATTGCTTTTTGAAGAGATGTATCTACTTTTTTTTGGGTCCAGATTTGTCTCTAAGATTTTGCGTTACTTTATAAAAACACTAGAGAAAGATACCGACCCAAATTCTGCCTGACTTTTAGGGGCACGCGTTGGAATATAATTTTCAATATGCTGGTAGCTTAATAGAAATTACAATGCAATAAATAATAAGGCGATAAAATGAATTCGATAAAAAAGAATATATTGAACGCAAGTTTGGTATTAGTCAGCATTATTGTGGTTATTTCTATATTAGAGATGATTTTGAGATTCACTCATTATGACATTCTCATCACACAATATGAAGAATTTCGTAATTATTATGTGGCAGATCGAAATAAGGGGTATGATATAAAACCAAACGTGGGTAAGTTTCAATCAAATGTAGATGAAGAGGTCTATTTCCCTGTCTGGTCAAATGCTTTAGGTTGTTTCGATGAACCTTATAAAGGGGAAAGAGATTATATACTCTTGCTTGGTGATAGTTTTGTTTTTGGGCATGCACCCTTTACCGATAAGTGGGGATCACAAGTGGAGAAATTGTTAGGGTATCGAGTCTTAAAGGGCGGAGTCGATTCCTATGGCACCAAACAAGAATTCTTGAAAGGAAAAGAAATTATTAAGATGACCAAGACATCCCCCCGCCTGATTATCGTGGGTTATTTCTGGCCCAGTCTGGAACGCGACTACTGCTTTCCCAACCAGACGGTTATTGATGGTTATCTTGTGTATCAGAACGAATTGAAGGATGTCAAAACAGGAGAGACGGTTTTCTCAAGAAAAAAATTGGAAGAGAAATTTGGCCTTTTATCTAGCAGCCCGCTTATTAAGATCAAGAATTTTATTAAACGTGAATCAATTATTGGCAAATTAATAATTAGTGCAGTTAAAGATAAAATTATGGGTCCATCGGAAAATAATATATATAAAAATGTACCTATTTCTTTCCTTGATTTCCCGTGGATAGAAAATGCTTGGGAAAATAATTTCAAGAATATCAAATCGATTCAATCACTTGCTGAACAAAATGGCGCACAATTATTAATAGTAATAATTCCAACTAAAGAACAGGTTTATCCATTCCTGTTTGATTGGAAAAGTGCAGGTTTAGATCGGGAACGCCCAAATAAAAAATTAACAACCTTTTTTAACAGGACAGGTATCAAGTATATTGATCTCCTGCCACTTTTTGAAAAATATGCGGATCAACGGCCACGTAAATTTCTTTCTCCCAGTAAGGACCTGTATTGGCGATATGATGGTCATTGGAATATTAAAGGTAACGATCTAGCAGGTCTTCTGGTGGCAAAATATATATTAGAGCACAATCTTATTTCCACAACTTCCACAGATGAAAAAGCAATATTGATTAATCAGAAATTGCAAGAATATCTGCCGGCAAATCATTCCCAATAAGGCTGTGTTGTCATGTTAAAGCGGTTATGCCAGGCAGCGGAGCTAATTTTATCGGGCGAATCATGAACCTTTAGGCCAGTTCACCACGGTTATGGGGAGAGCATGAGATTCAGCATCATCATCCCGGCCCATAATGAGGAGATGGATATCGCCGCCACCCTGGAGGCACTGCTGGCTCTCGATTATCCCGACCGGGAGATCCTTGTGGTTGATGATTCCAGCGACCGCACCCCGGAGACCGTCGGGGGTTACGCCCGGCAGGGGGTGCGCCTCATTCACCCGGGGGGCGGCGGCCGTTGCGAGGCCAGAAATCTGGGGATCCGGGAGGCCAGCGGCGAGGTGGTCGTCATCCTTAACGCCGATGTGCTCCTGCCCGCCGATTTCCTGCGGAGGCTGACCTATCATTATGAAAATGGGGCGGATTACGTCCTGGTGGATGCCAACGTGGCCAACCGCCAATTCCTGTTTCCCCGTTATGTCCACTGCGTCAGCGAGATCTTTTACAGCCGGGCCGTCGATTGCAACTTTGCCAACATGGACTGGACCGAAGGGTTTTCCTGCCGCAGGGAGACGGCCCTGAAGGCCGGTCTGTTTCCCACCGGCTTCCCGGTGCCGATAGGCGCCGGGGAAGACGGCTTTTTCGGCCGGGGCCTGCGCCGGATCGGGGCCAAAAAAGTTATCGATCTGAGCCTGGAGGTGGCCTGCGTGGCCCCGGCCTCTTTTCGGAGGTACTGGGCCACCCGCCAGGAAAGGGGCGCTGGTTGGGCCCAGGTACACCGTTTTCTGGACCGTTGGCCCTGGTGGAAGATTCTGCTGTGGAACGGTCTGAAGACCGCCAAGGCCGCGGTCTGGCTGACCACGCTGGCCCCGGCTCTTTGGACCTGCTTGCAGGCGGCTCGCCATTCCGACCGGGGCCTCAAGGATCTGGGTCCATTTTTCTATGCCTATGCGGTGGAGCAGCTGGCCGGCCTGGTGGGAGCATGGCAGGCTACCTTCGCACTCATGGAAATGGAGCGGCTTAGGTCCGAATTGAGATGAAAGTGACTCTCTCTGTCTTGGGACGCTTTTGGGCCTTTTATCTGGCCAGGGAACTTCAGCGTCACGGCTGCCTGGAGCGGCTCATAACCAGTTATCCTAAGTTCGAAACCGTCAAATACGGGGTCCCTCGGGAGCGTATCTGTTCCTTGGTCTTTAACGAAATCTTGAACCGCGGCTGGCTCAAGGCGCCGGGAATGCTGAAAAGGCGTTATAACGCCCAGTATCTGGTGCACGAGCTTTTCGATCGCCGTGCCGCCCGCAACCTCCCCCGAAGTACCGAGATCTGGGCGGGTTGGAGTTCGCATTCCCTTAACACTCTGCGCCGGGCCAAGGAATTGGGGGCCAAGACGGTATTGGAGCACGGCTCCAGCCACATCGTCCAACAGGATTTCATCCTGCGGGAGGAATACGAGCGGCTCGGCTTGCGGGGTCATGAGTTCGCCCATCCGAAGATCATTGAAAAGGAACTGCTGGAGTACCAGGAGGCCGATTTCATCTTGATCCCGTCGTTCTATGTCAAAGAGACCTTTCTGCAACGGGGGGTGCCGGCAGCTAAACTTCTGCACGTGCCCTTCGGAGTGGACCTCAGCAATTTTTATCCGATTCCCAAGGTAGATAAGACCTTTCGCGTCATTCATTGCGGCAACCTCAGCCTGCGGAAGGGGGTCCATTATCTTCTGCAGGCTTTTTGGGAACTCAAGCTGCCGGGGGCCGAATTATGGCTCATCGGCAGCCTGTCCGAGGAGATCCGTCCCTTTCTGAAGCAGTTCGCCTCCCCGGCTATCCGGCACCTGGGGCCCTTTCCGGAACAGGAATTGCATAAGTACTATTCCCAGGGGTCGGTCTTCTGTCTGGCCTCCATTGAAGAAGGTCTCGCCATGGTCCAGGTTCAGGCCATGGCCTGCGGCCTGCCGTTAATTATCACCACCAACACGGGCGGGGCCGACCTGATCCGGGAGGGCCGGGAGGGTTTCATCCTGCCCATTCGGGATGTGGCGGCGCTTAAGGAGAAGATTCTCTATTGCTATGAGAACCCGGAGGAGGCCCGCCGCATGGGGGAAGCCGGCCGGAGGCGGGTGCGAACCGGGTTCACCTGGGCGGACCACGGCGATAGAATAATAGCTCACTTCCGGAGAATCCTGGCTGGGAGCATAGGTTCGGGCTAGCCTGGTTTGGTAACGGATCATCTAGTAAATTGGGTGAACATGAGAGGCAATGCGCACCTGGTGATCCTCCAGAAAACGGGACGAGCTCAATAACCATGCGGAAGCGGTTGATTCAAGGGATGGGGGCCAACTTCCTGGCCCAGATCATCAACATGGCCTCCCGGGTCTTGCTGGTGCCCCTATTTTTGACTGCCTGGGGGGTACAAGTTTACGGGGAATGGCTCCTCCTCACCTCCATCGGCGCCTATCTCTTTCTGACCGACCTGGGTGGCCAGCTTTACATCGTCAATCGCCTGACCCAGACCTATGCCCTGGGAGATGTGCCGCAGTTCCGTAAGATCCTACACACCGGCCTCGCCTTGTTTTTGATCCTCCCCCTGGCGGTTTTTCTGGGATTTTTGGGGGTGATGCTGGTTTTCCCCCCCAGCTCGCTGCTGCAGATCACCATTACCAGCCGGCAGGTGGTTTTTCTGGTGCTGGCCATCCTGGCCTTCCAATTCGTTTTCTCGCTGCCCCAGGGCATCCTGGTTGGGGTTTACCGTTCAGTGGGGTTGCTGCCCCGGGGGGTAATGCTCACCAACACCATGCAGTTGCTGGCCTTGATTCTGGTGGCCCTGGGTCTCTGGCTGCACTGGGGGCTGGTGGCCATCGCCTGCCTGCAGATGGTGCCCTACCTGGGGCTGGCCCTGGTGGCCGGGTGGGACCTGAACCGGCGTTTCCCGCAATTCCGATTGCTTTCCCTGCGGGAGGCCGACCTCTCCCTCGGCCTGACCTTCATCAGGCCAAGCCTCCATTTTTTCGGCATCCAGATGGCCCAGGCCTTCTCCATCCAGGGAACCGTCCTGTTGGTGGGCATGCTCCTGGGCCCCGTGCAGGTGGTGGTCTTTTCCACCATGCGCACCATCGTTAACTTGATCCGGTCTTTCTTTGAGCAGGTCTCCCATGCAGCCTGGCCGGAGTTGACCCGCCTGGACGCCCAGCGAGACGTGGACAAATTCTTCTTGTTATTTCGGGCCATCTTTCGCACCACCCTGATAGCCGCGGTCATCTTCATAGCGCTCTTTCATTTCTGGGGGGAGAACATTTATCATATCTGGTTAAGGAAAACCGTGGCGTACCAGCAACGGGTCATGGACCTTTTCCTGATCTACATGGGAGAATTCCTGATCTGGCTCACCTGCTGCCATCCCCTGATGGCCACCAACCGGCACCGGACCCTGGCGAAGATGATGTTGGTTTCTTCGGCTCTGAACCTGGGGCTGGCCTACCTGGGAGGCCGGCATCTGGGGCTTCCCGGCGTGATCCTGGGGATGATTGCTGGAGACCTGCTCCTGCCCTGTTGGTTCGTGCCGCACCTGCTCAACCTTTATCAGCCGCGCTTTTCCGGGTGGTTTTTCATCAAGGAGTTGGCGCCGCTTATCCTTAGTCTGCTAGTTTTACTGACCCTGCCCTGGAGCGCGCCGCTGGTGATCATCGGCCTCATTTGGTGGTGGACCCGGTGTCTGGCGGGGCTGGGCCTTCCTTGGGAAGGAAGGATGCCATTCTTTGGCGGCCGAGGTTAGAGTTCAAAGTTCAAGGTTCAGAGTTCAAAGTTGAAGTCAAAATCAAAGTCAACAGCGCTTAGCAGGAATTGGGAATCGATAACCGCAAACCGCAGTGATACCGGAATATTGGATTTGAGATGAGAATCCTTCATGTCATTGCCAACCTGGCGCCGCGCTACGGAGGCCCATCCAAGGCCTGCGTGGAAATGGCCCGGGCCGTGGCCCGCCTGGGGCACGAGGTGAAGATCTACACCACCAACCAGGATGGGCCGGGGGAGTTGGCGGTGCCCCTCGAGCGGCCGCTCATCCAGGATGGGGTGGAAATTCGCTACTATCCCATTCAGCCGCCCCGTTTTTGGGGGACCTCCTGGCCCCTGGCCCGGGCCCTGGCAAAAGGCGTCCGGGAAGCCGATCTGGTCCATATCCATTCCCTTTACCTGTTTCACGACCTGATAGCCGGGCATTACTGCCGTAGCTACGGCGTTCCTTACCTGGTGCGGCCGCACGGCACCCTGGACCCATACCTTTATGGGCGCCACCGCTGGCGCAAGTACGTCATGGAGGCCGCCTTCGAGAACCACAATATTCGGCGGGCCGCGGCCCTCCATTTCACCAGCGAGGAAGAGGAGCGGCTGGCCCGCCCGTATATCGGCGACGCCCCGGGGGTGGTGGTGCCCCTGGGGGTGGACCTCTCGGAGTTTCAGGAGCTGCCCGCCCCGGGACGCTTCCGGGAACGGTTTCCGGAAATCGGCTCCAAGGAGATCATTCTCTTCCTGGGCCGGATAAATTTTAAGAAGGGTTTGGATTTGCTGGTTCAGGCCCTGGCCCGGTTGGTCCGGAAGCGGCGGGACCTGCACCTGGTGGTGGCTGGTCCCGATGATGACGGCTGGGGTGCCCGGGTCAAGGGATGGCTCCAACAGGAAGGCATTGCCGACTGCGCCACCTTTACCGGCATGCTGTTGGGGGAGGAAAAGCTGGCGGCCTTACGGGACGCCCGGGTATTCGTGCTGCCCTCCTACTCCGAGAATTTCGGGATGGCGGTGATCGAGGCCATGGCCTGCGGCCTGCCGGTGGTCATTTCCGACCGGGTAAACATCTGGAGGGAGGTGGAGGCGGCCGGCGCCGGCCTGGTAACGCCGTGCGCCGCGGATCCTTTGGCCGCCGCCCTGGAGCGCCTGGTGGCTGAGGAGGACAGTGCCGCGGACATGGGCCGCCGCGGCCAAGAGCTGGTAGCTCGGCGCTTTCAATGGGACAGCATCGCCCTGGCCTTGCAGGAGGTATACTCCGGGATCATTGCCAAGCGCCCAAAAAACAGGTAAAATCAATATTATGCAGCTTTTGCAGGGGATAAGGCGCAGCCCTGGCCCTGGAGGGCAGGCAAGGGACCCCTCATGCCGGATGTAAATAAGCCGCCAGTGTCAGTGCTGATCTGTACCAAAAACGAGGCGCGCAACCTCGAGGCCTGCCTTAAGAGCGTGGCCTGGGCCGGGGACCTGGTGGTCCTCGATTCTTTCAGCGACGACGGCACGGTAGCTATCGCCCGGCGGCTGGGGGCCCGGGTGGTGCAGCGAGTGTTTGACAATTTCTCGGCCCATAAGAATTGGGCCCTGGATCACGTCGATTTCGCCTACGATTGGGTCCTGATCGTCGATGCGGACGAGAGGGTCAGCCCGGCCCTGGCCCTAGAGATCGCCGCCGCGGTGGCCCGGCCCGGAGAGGTCTGCGGTTATTACCTGCCCCGGCAAAACTTCTTTTGCGGTAAATGGATCCGCCATGGCGGCTGGTTTCCCGATTATAATCTGCGCCTGCTCAAGGTGGGCCGGGGCCGTTACGAATCCCGTCTGGTCCATGAGCACGTGTTGCTGGACGTGCCGGCGGGCTATCTGGAGAACCCCCTGGTCCATCAGGATTATAAGGGCCTGGAGCGCTATTTTGACCGCCACAACGTCTATTCCAGCCTGGAGGCGGTGGAGGCGGCCCGCACCATCCGGGCGGCCCGGATACCGGGCCGGAGTCTGCCGGCCGTCCTCTCGCCCCGGGGCCCGGAGCGCCGCCGCTTTCTGAAAAACCTGGCTTATCGTTATCTGCCGGCCCGAACCCTGGTCAAATTCCTCTGGATGTACGTACTCAGGCTGGGATTCCTGGATGGGCGCCTCGGTTTTCGTTACTGCCTGCTCCATGCCTTCTACGAGTATCAGGTGAGCCTCAAGCTGGAGGAACTCCAGGACCCCGGCTCCCCCATCTCCGAGAAATACCGGGACCTGCTTTGATGAAATCCGCATCCGCCGACCCCTGGAAATGTTGGCTGTGCGGTGAGGTTTGCCAGGTTTTGGGAGGAGGCCTGAGGGACCAGCGGTTCGGGGCGCCCGGGACTTATGAGATCCTGACTTGCCCCCGTTGCGGTTGGGAGCAGACCCATCCCCGGCCCACCGGGCCGGAACTGAAAGACCTGTACGAGCGCTTTTATAATGCCGGAGCGGAGCCCGGCAGCGCTTACCAGTCGATGCGGGAGCGCTTCCTCACCTCCGGCTGGTACCGCCTCTGGCTGAGATGGGATGGCGATCCTTCCTATCACCAGCGCCGGGGCGCTGGCCGCCTCCTGGACCTGGGCTGCAACGAAGGCCGGAGCCTGAGCCTTTATGCCGCCAACGGTTTTGCGGCGGAGGGGCTGGAGATCAACGAGAAAGCCGCAGCCCTGGCCCGGCGGCGGGGTTTTCCGGTATATACCGGCACCCTGGAGGAGTTTAACCCGCCGGAGCCGTACGCGGTGGTGGTGCTGGCCAACGTCTTGGAACACGCCCCGGACCCGGTAGCCATGTTAGCCCAGGTGCGCCGCCTCTTGGGTCCCGGGGGGAGGGTCTGGATTTCCTGCCCCAACGCCTGGAGCCTCTGGCGCCGGGTCTTCGGCCGGGCCTGGATTAACTGGCACGTGCCCTATCACCTCTGGCACTTCTCCCCCCGGACCCTGGAGGCGGTTCTGGCTCGGGCCGGGCTGCGGCTGACGGAGGTAAAGAGCTTTACGCCGGCCCTCTGGCTGGCCCAGTCTTGCTGCCTCCGCCTGGGCCAAAGGACCGGGGGCCGCAACCGGGCCATGCGTTCGGCCCCGCTGCTGGCCGCAATGATGCTGGCGGCCCGGCTGCTGGTGCTACCTTTCTTCTCCCGGGCTGACCGGCGACTCCGGGGTGATTGCCTGGTGGCCAGCGCCCGGGTGGAGCACTAGGCCGTGCGGCTGCTGATTCATGGCATGAACTATGCCCCGGAATTGCTGGGCATCGGCCGCTATACCGGGGAGTTGGGGACGTATCTGGCCGCGCGTGCGCATCAGGTGACGGTGCTCACCGCGGCACCCTACTATCCCCAGTGGCGGGTGCAGGAGGACTACCGGCCCCAGCGCTGGCGGCGGGAATGGCTAGATGGGGTGGAAGTGCTGCGGGCCCCCCAGTACGTGCCCGCCCGGGTCAGCGGCCTGGGCCGGCTGCTCCAGGAGTGCTCCTTTGACGCCAGTTGTCTCTACTGGTGGTCAACTTGCCTGCTGGAGCGGCCTTGGGACGCCATGGTGGCGGTCTGCCCCCCCATGACCTCCGGGCTGGTCCCGGGGCTGCTGGCTCGGCGCCTGGGCATTCCGCTGGTGATCCACGTCCAGGACCTACAGTTGGACGCGGCCCGGGAGCTGGGCATCCTGCGTCAACCACTGTTGCTGGAGGTCCTGACGTGGCTGGAGCTCCGCCTCTTGCGTCAGGCCCGGAAGGTGACCACCATTTCCCGGTCCATGGCGGCCCGCCTGGCAGCCAAGGGGGTGGCGGCGTCCCGTCTCCAGGTGCTGCCCAACTGGGCGGACCTGGATAAGGTGCGCCCCGGCCCGCGGCTCAACGCCCTTCGCCGGGAGCTTGGTTTGACCTCGGAGACCGTGGTGCTCTATGCCGGCAACCTGGGCGAGAAACAGGGACTCGAGGTGATCCTGGAGGCCGCGGCCCTCACCCGGAGCAAGCCGTCGATTCGCTACCTCATAGCCGGGGAGGGCGCCGCCCGGGAGCGCATAAAGTTGCGGGCCCAAGACCTGGGGCTTGATAATGTGACCTTTTTGCCGTTACAATTAAACAGCCGTTTGCCGCTGCTGCTGGCCGCGGCTGACCTGCACTTGGTGGTGCAGCGGCGCGAGGCCGCGGACCTGGTGATGCCATCCAAGCTGACCAATATCATGGCAGCCGGCCGGCCTTTCATCGCCACCGCCGCTCGGGCCACGGAACTGGGCCGGGTCACCACCGAGTCCCGGGCGGGGCTGCTGGTGCCGCCGGAAGACGGCAGGGCCCTGGCCCAGGCGGTCCTGGCATTGGCCCAGGACCCCGGCGCCAGGAAGGAGATGGGCATCCGGGCCCGCCGTTACGCTGAGGCTTTTTGGGACCGGGAACGCATCTTGGGGCAGTGGGAAGAGTTGCTCAAGGGCCTCGATTAACGTTTACCCCGTGGCAGGGTCTGTAATCCGATGGTAACAGGCCGGACGCCGGCCTGCAAAAGCGGCCAGAAGGAAGAGCGTGGTCATTAACCGGCAAAAGGGAATCTTTGATCAGAACCGCTGGCTCATCTCCCGCGTCCAGTGGATGTTGGACGGGGTCGTGGTGGTGGTGCTGCTGTTTCTCGTGTGCCGCCTATGCGGCGAACCTTTCCGCATCCGTTATCAACTGCTGAGTCTGGCCACCTTCCTGTTGACCGTCCTGGTCTTCCAGGCCGCCCTTCTGTACCAGCCCTGGCGGGGCGCCGACTTGATGCGCCTGGTGCGCCGGGTCATTCTCAACTGGATACTGGTGATCCTCATCCTGTCGGTGCTGGGTTTCGTGACCAAGACCTCGGTTTACTTTTCCAGGAAGGTCGTCCTGATCTGGATGGTGCTGACGCCACTGGCATTGGTGGCATTGCGCCTGGAAGTATACCTGGGTTTGCGCTGGCTGCGGCAGCAAGGCCGCAACACTCGTAGCGTGGTGATTGCCGGGGCCGGGGAACTGGGCCAGCGGCTGGCCCGGAATATGGTGGACAGCCCCTGGCTGGGGATGCGCCTCCTCGGCTTCTTCGACGATTCCCTGGCTGGGGAGGTACGAGTGCCAGCAAGCGCCAAGGCTCAGGAGAATTACCACATCCTGGGCAGCCTGGACCAGCTGGTCGCCTATGTCCAGGCCAATCAAGTTCATATGGTCTATCTGGCCTTGCCGCTGCGGGCGGAAGACCGCCTGCGGCAGGTGGTGGATGCCCTGCAGGATACCACCGCCTCGGTCTATTTTGTACCGGATATCTTCACCCTCTCCCTGTTGTCGGCAGGGTTCACCGATCTAAGGGGCATACCGCTGATCTCCCTGTGGGAAACCCCGTTTTTCGGGATCAACAGCTGGGTGAAACGGCTGGAGGACCTGACTCTGGCCAGTCTGCTCCTGCTCCTGCTCACTCCCCTGATGCTGTTGATCGCCCTGGCAGTGAAGTTGTCTTCGCCGGGACCGGTAATCTTCAAACAACGGCGTTATGGCCTGGATGGCCATGAAATCGTAGTATATAAATTCCGGACCATGAAGGTTTGTGAGGATGGGGCGGAGATCCAGCAGGCCACCTCCGCTGACTCCCGGGTGACCGGGTTCGGCCGCTTTCTCCGGCGCACCAGCCTGGACGAACTGCCCCAGTTCATCAATGTGCTCCAGGGACGCATGTCCATCGTAGGGCCACGGCCCCATGCGGTGGCCCACAACGAATATTATCGGCGCCTGATCCCCGGCTATATGCTGCGCCACAAGGTGCGTCCGGGCCTCACCGGCTGGGCCCAGGTCAACGGCTGGCGGGGGGAGACTGAAACCCTGGAGAAGATGGAAAAGCGGGTGGAATATGATCTGGATTATCTCAACCGCTGGTCTCTGTGGTTCGATTTGAGGATTATCTGGCGCACCGTTTTCCGGAGTCTGAAGGATAGCCGGGCTTATTAGCGGGGTGTCCGGTTTCCCGAATAAAATTTTTAAGGGGTAAGGGTTTATCTATGGGGTTGGTGAAGAAGGCTCTGATTACCGGGATCACCGGGCAGGATGGCAGCTATCTGGCGGAGCTGCTTCTGGGGAAGGGCTACGAGGTCCATGGCCTGGTGCGCCGCTCCAGTTCCTTCAATACCCGGCGCATCGACCATCTGTACGTGGACCCGCACGAAGCCGGGGCCAGGTTATTCCTGCACTACGGTGATATGAGCGACGCCGGCCAACTCACCCATTTGATCTACAATATCCAACCCGGGGAGATCTATCACCTGGCGGCTCAGAGCCATGTGCGGGTGAGTTTCGATATGCCGGAGTACACCGGAGAGGTCACCGGCTTGGGGGTGACCAGGGTGCTGGAAGCCATCCGCCGCAGCGGCATTAAGACCCGCTTCTACCAGGCCTCTTCCAGCGAACTTTATGGGGATACCCCGCCGCCCCAGAACGAAGAGACTCCCATGCGGCCCCGGAGCCCTTATGCGGTGGCCAAGCTCTATGGCTACTGGATGGTGCGCAACTACCGGGAAGGCTACGGTCTGTTTGCGGTGAACGGCATTCTCTTCAACCACGAATCGCCCCGCCGGGGTGAGACCTTTGTCACCCGTAAGATTACCAGGGCCGTGGCCCGGATTAAGCTGGGGCTACAACAGAAACTCTTCCTGGGCAACATGGAGGCCCGCCGGGACTGGGGCTATGCCCCGGACTATGTGGAGGCCATGTGGCTCATGCTGCAGCAGGACTCCCCCGAGGATTACGTCCTGGCCACCGGTGAGAACCATTCGGTGCGGGAGTTTCTGGAGGCGGCCTTCGCCTACCAGGACCTCGATTGGCGGCAATACGTGGAGATCGATCCTCGTTACTACCGGCCCACCGAAGTTGACGTGCTCCTGGGCGACGCCTCCAAGGCCCGGAAGCGCCTGGGCTGGGAACCCCGGGTGAGCTTCGGGGAACTGGTGCGCCTCATGGTGGACGCCGATCTCCAGGCCCTTTTGGAGGTGCGCCAATGCCAGGACGTGCTCCGGCAATTGGGCGGGGGAACTGAGACCAAAGCTTAGATGAAAGCCTTCCCGAAGTGAGCCGCACCTGGCGCCCGGCATCGGCAGAGGCGCCGGGGCGCCGGGGATGCCAAGACGAGGTGAGATAAGGATCATGCAAGCCGACGCCAAGATTTTCGTCGCCGGGCACCGGGGGCTGGTGGGCGGCGCTATCCTCCGTCGCCTCAAGAAGGGCGGGTTCACCAATCTCATTTGCCGCACCCGGCGGCAATTGGACCTGCGGCGCCAGGGGGCAGTGGCCGGCTTCTTCCGCCGGGAGCGGCCGGAATACGTCTTCCTGGCTGCGGCCCGGGTGGGCGGTATCCGGGCTAACGCCACCTTTCCGGCCCAATTTATCTACGACAACCTGATGATCCAGGTCAACGTTATTCACCAGGCCTATTTGCACGGGGTGAAGAAACTTTTATTCCTGGGCAGCTCCTGCATTTATCCCAAGTTCGCTCCCCAGCCCATGAAAGAGGACTCTCTGCTGGCCGGGAAGCTGGAACCTACCAACGAGCCTTACGCGGTGGCCAAGATCGCGGGCTTGAAGATGTGCCAGGCGTACAATCGCGAGTATGGGACCTGCTTTATCTCCGCCATGCCCACCAATCTTTACGGCCCCGGCGACAACTTCGACCTGCTCGATTCCCATGTGCTCCCGGCCCTGATGCGGAGATTTTATATGGCCAGGGTGCAAGGCGCCCCCGAGGTGGCTGTCTGGGGCAGCGGCAATCCCCGCCGGGAATTTCTCCACGTGGATGACCTGGCCGACGCCTGCCTGTTGTTGATGGAGAATTATGCGGAAGATGAGACCATCAACGTAGGGGTGGGCTGGGATCTCACCATCCGGGAAATGGCCGAAATGATGGCCCGGGTGACCGGGTTCCCGGGACGTCTTTGCTTCGATCCCAGCCAACCGGACGGCACTCCCCGGAAACTGCTGGATGTCAGCCGTCTGGCAGCCTTGGGCTGGCAGGCCAAAATTCCCCTGGAAGAGGGCCTGGAGCAAACTTACCGCTGGTTTCTCCGCAGCCCTTGGGCCCGGGAGGCAGCTTCGGTTTAGGTCCCAGTCCTATCCTGATGGCATCTTAAGATCCAGGCAGCCGCAGTCTTTGCCGCAAAGTCCGGGGCCGCCGGGGCGCCTGCCCACCTTTTCCTTCGCCAGCGTTGCCTCAATGATGAATTAACCGCGAGAGCAGCTTTCTCTGTTGGGAGAGCGTCCTGCCGCCCACTTGCCGCCGCAGTTTCCTTTCCCCCCAAAGCCCTACTCCGGTCATTTCCAGGGCAAGCGGTTCCCGAATGGACTTAAGAAGAAGAATATGGACTCGTGCCGATTATCTCAGAAAAGATCGCATGTCCAGCAGGCGCAGATGCTTATCCAAAACCAGGGCAGGGAACAAGGGGGATGAAAGCAGGGCAAATTCGTAGCGTCCCTTGGTTAGACGCTGGATCTCTGCATCGAAAGGCGCAAAAAAAGGGCAATCGACCCGGTCGTCCAGGGTCTTGCCAAAGTATTTCGGGACCCTCTTCACCATGGGGACGAAAAAGCGGCCTCCGGCCAGAAACTCCGGGGTGAAATGGCGGTCGTCCACCACCAGGAAGGAGACCTGGTATTTGCGGCAGAAGGCTATGACCTCCTGGGGGTCGGCGGCATAATAGGCGGCAAACAGATCTTCCAGGCGGGGCTTAATTTTTTGCCAGAGACCTTTGCTCCAGGGATGGGCCAGCTTGTAGGTCACCAGGGCCCGGCGCCGGGCGAAGGTGGGGACGTTGTCCATCAGGTTGGGGTGGCCGGCAATGATGGCGTCTTTGGGGGTGGCGGCCAGGGCGGCGTAAACGGGCCGGTAAACGGCAAAATCTTTGAGGCCCACATTCCAAAGGCGCCATACTCCCAACCCGGCGGCGGCCGCCAGGACCAGGACGGCCAGGGTTCTCGGCCGTTGCTCCACTTTCAAAAGGGCATTAAGCCCCAGAGCCAGGATAAGACAATAGGCCAGATTGAGGATGTAGATGAGATAGCGGTCCGGGATGAACAGTTTAAGCAGAAAGATGCGGGCCAGGCAGTAAACGGCCAGACCGGCCAGCAAGAGATAGCCGAGGGGTTGGAGCCGGGGGGCCAGCGCCATTAAGGCCACCCGGGTAAGACCCCAAAGGGTGGCGCCGGCCAGGACCACACAGGTCGCAATCCCGGCCAGCAGTCCCAAATCCCGGAAGGGGGCTATCCATCCCCAGGGGCTGATCAGCTCCCAAAAAATGGAGGGTACCGGCAGGATGGCGTAGCGGCCCCCGGCATAAAACTCCGGCCGGTTAACCATCTCGACGTAACTTACCAAAGGCCCGAAGCCGGAGGCGTCAAAGCTGTAGTTCATCAGGGCCACCAGGGCGGCCCCGGCGGCCAGGAGAAAGAAATGGGCCCGCTGCGCCGGGAAGGGCGGGGGCCTAAGCGAGCCCCAGCGACTGGCCAGCCAGGCGAGCGCCACGGCCAGAGCGCTGGTAATAAAAATGTAGGGAATAAATAAGGCCTGCAAAAGGAGGGCGGCGCCCATTCCCCAGGGGCGCTCTTCCTGCCAGCAAAGCCAGAAAAAGGCCAGGAGGGGGGCGGCAAAGGCCCGGGCCAGCCCCCCGGCCAGGTTGTCCAGGAAGAAGGGCATCAACCAGTAAACCGCCACCATGGTCCAGGCCAGGCTGCGGCCTCCGATTCCCAGGCCCAGGCGGTACAGGCAGAGGGCCAGGAAGATGAATAGCAGCCCGGGCAGGAACTTGGAAAACGAGATGGGGTCCGTCAGCCAGGTGGCCAGCCAGTAAAGGCCCTGGACCCCCCAGGGGACGTAATGGCGGGCATATGCCGCCAGGAGATCTCCCCGAAACAGCTGCGGGTCCAGCCACTGCTGCATCCAGAAGATCTGTTGCCGCACGTCGTCATTGATGACATAGGGATTGGACCAGGCATTCAGGTGGGCCAGGAAGAAGACGACGGCGGAGAGGACCCCCACCATCAGTAAGTCCACGCTGGGGCTAAAAGCCGGTGGCCCCGAATCCTTCATGGCGTCAAATTTCTCTTTCAAATAGCCGGAAGATCTTGTAAATCTGGCCGCCGAAGGACTGGATCATCTTGATCCAGTGACGCAAATTTCCGGGGATCAGGGAGTAGTCGATAAAATCACATGAGGTTTTTTGGATGATGGCAATCCAGGTCTTTAAGAAGATGGCATGGTGAAGCCGTTTCAACTGGTAGGGCTGGGCGATGCCCAGGACCATGGCCCGGAGTTTGCGCACCGGGGCGAACTTGGCGTGATAAAGGAGCCACAGTTTGTCCCAGGGATTGAGGCGCCCATCAAGTTTTTGCACCAGGGGATTCAAATCGGGCAGCACAATGCCGAAGCCCACCAGCTTCTCGCCGTCCAGCACCATCTGGACCAGGTCCCTCCGCAGCAGCGGCTTGACCTCGTGCAGCATGTGGTCGAACTGCCGCCGGGTGAGGGGGACATGCCCCCAGTTAACGCTCCAGGCATCATTGAAGAGATGGAAGATTTCATCGGAGCGACGGTCCAGTTCCCGGGGGTTGTAGGAAGCCAGGGTCACCTTCTGGGTGCTCAGGATCTCCTCCAGACGCCGCTCCATGGCCGGCACGTCGGCGTCCTGGAGGTGGGGATTCTTGAGGGCCACCCAATCCATGGCCTTGCGGAAGCCCCAGGAGGTGACCAGGTCCACGTAGTAAGGGGGATTGTGGGTCTGGAACATGGCCGGAATGGAGTCGAAGCCCTCCACCAGCAATCCCATCTCGTCGTAGATGGAGAAATTGAGGGGTCCCACCAGGCGATGGCAGCCCCGCTCCCGTAACCAGGCCGCTGCGGCCTCGAACAGGGCCTGGGCTACCCGCGGGTCCTGGATGGCCTCAAAGAAGCCCCAAAAGCCGGTGCCGGGGCCGTGGTACTCGTCATGGAGCCGGTTGTGGTGGGCGGAGATGCGGCCCACCGGCTCCCCGTCCCGGAAGGCCAAGAAATACTGGGCCTCGCCGATTTCAAAGAAGGGCCCCGTGCGCTGATCCAGAAAACGCCTCTGTTCAGGCAGCAGGGGAGGGACCCAATAAGGGTCATTCTGATATATACGCCAGGGGAATCGTAGAAAATCTTCCAGGCCGGCGGCGTCTTTCACGGGAGATAACGTAATCTCCCCGTTTGTTGCCATCAAGTTACCCTTTCACTGGGCTTTGTGAAAAATAATTTGGGCCTTTAAACCGTCCTTGAGCTCCAAATCCGGGTTGGCCACCTTTAATTCCACCTCGTAGTAGGCAGGCTGCTCCAGGCCGGGAGTCAAGGACGACCAGGAGACGCGGCTCACCTGCCCCTGGAACTTCCGGCCTGGTAGGGACTCCAGGGCGATCTCCGCGGTTTCGCCGATTTTGATTTGCAATGCCTCGATTTCGAAGGCCTGGGCTCGCACCATCATGGGATTCATCACCCCCACCTGAAAGACCCCGGGGGTGGGTTCAAGCAGCGCACCTTCCCGTAATTCCGGTTGGACCCAGATAACATAGCCGCCGATGGGAGCCCGCAGGACCCCTTCCCGGGGGACCTCTCCCGACTTCATCCCGTCTCCCAGTTGGCTTTTCAAAACGGCCAGGTCGTCATGAGCGGACAGCCGCAACTGGCGCAGTGAGCTCTGTAGTTCCGAACGTTCCCGGGTGAGCTGCTCCAGATCATGGTTGGCCTGTTCCAGGCTTTGGGGCGAGGCCAGTTTTTTGTCCGCCAACTTGGCCAGTTCCTGTTGCTTGGCAGCCGCAGCATCCAGGTTTCGTTGCGTTTCCGCCAGTTTAACCTCAGTATCCGAGATTTGGGCGGGGGACAGGCGCTGCTGAATCTGCAGCACGGCCTCCGGGGCCAGGCGAAATCTGGCCAGGGCCTGCCCGGGCGCCACGCTTTCTCCGGAGCTCACCAGCACCGAGGTGATGACCGCCCTGAAGGGCAAGTCCACCAAACGTTTAAGGGAGCAAAAGACCTTGCCGTTAAAGCTGATCTCGGGTTCCGGGGTGGTAATCGCCGGCCCCGGGGCCGGGGCCGGGGCTTGCGTCTCCTGTCCCACCTGGTCTTTGGCCAGGGCCGGGACCCCGGTCAGGACGGCCAGGGCCAGGATTGCGGCCGGGACTAACAAGGTACTATTTTTTCCAGGAATTCTGATCCACATAACTATATCCCAGGTCTCCGGAGATTTTTCGCAAATTCAGGACATCTTCGTCATATTCGAGAGTCTTGTTGGCGGTGGCTTTCTGAGCCTCGATGGCATCATTTCGGGCCTCCAGCCAGGTGTCGAGAGTTTTCCCTCCGGATTCATAGCTGATTTCGGCCTGGCGTTCCTTCAGGCGCGCCACTTCTTCCTTGGACTGGGCAAGCTTCAGGGCCGCCGCCGCGCCCTTCAGGTCTTGCTGGACCGCGTTCCATTGGTCGGTCAGGTCGCCCTCTTTTATGTCCTTTTCAAGGTCCATTTGCCTCAAGACGGCTTTTTGCCTGGAGACGTCCCGAATCCTTTTTAATCCGTCCCATACCGGGATATCCAGGCCCACGCCTACGAACATGCCTCCACTCGTGCTGTACAGCGGGTTGGGGGTCGTGGCGGTAATGAGGATACTGGGGTAGACCTTGGTCTTGGCTACGGAAACGTTATACTCCTGCATCTTCGTTTTCAGCTTCTCGATCTTGAGTTCAAAAGATCGGTCTTTGGCCTGTTCCAGGGTGGCGGCGGCGGCGTTGAAGCTTCCCAGCACCTGGCGGCGGGCGTCATGCAAATCCAGGCTGAACGGGTCCCCCGGTTTCAGGTTCAAAAAAGTCTTGAGGTTGCTCAGGGTGCGACTCTGGGTGGTTTCCAGGCTCTCCTTCTCGTTCTTGGCCGACTCCAACTCCTGGGCGGCCAGCCGGACCTCCAGGGTGGTGCCGGTGCCGATGTCCAAACGGTTTTGGGCAAAGGCCACGTTATCCTTGCACACCTTGATTAGATCGTCCTGCAAGGCGGCCAACCCTTTAATGGCACCCAGATCGAGAAACTGTTTGCCCATGCGTTCCAGCCCTTGGGAAATCACCTGCATGTGGCCGTAGACAGCCATTTGGGTAAGCATCTTGCGGGCCTGGAGAATGAAAAAAGAACCGAAGGGGTTATATTCGGGCCAGGAGAAACTGATGCTATAAGGTTTGGAGTTGCTATAGGGACGGTCCAGATAATAGTAGGTCTGCAAGCTCACCGGGGGAATCATGGACCAGCGGGCGTCGGACTCATCAAACCGCTTGAGGTCGATGTCCATGGCGCTCTTGAGAAGATAGGGGGATTGGCGGATGGCCAGGCGGACGCAAGCCTCAAAGTCCAGGGGACCCTGAGGGACAATCCTATCCTCCCCGAGGTCAACTGTGGCGGCAGAACTGGGCCGGGGAGTCAACCAGATCCCCAGAATCAGGGCCACCAGCCCCAAAATCAGCAATGCCCGCAGGGCCTGGCTGAATTGGCGAGCAGCCCGCAGGCAAACGCCGCGAGCCTCAGAACGCGAGCCCGAGGGCGCACCAGGGCGCGCCAGGGCAGCCGCCATGGGAATGTCTTCAGAAAGCGAAGGAGTCCGGATTCTTGCCGGGGTCATTGCTCATAAAGGATGCCGTCTTTGATTGAGCAGATCCGGTTGCATCTGGCCGCCATTTCGGGGTCGTGGGTGACCACCAGTACGGAGGTCTGACCGCTCTTGACGATTTCATCAAAATGGTCCATGATCTGGTGGCCGTGGCTCCGGTCCAACTGGCCGGTGGGCTCGTCCGCCAGAATGAACTGCGGTTGGTTGACCAGGGCGCGGGCCACAGCCACCCGCTGACGCTCGCCGCCGGATAACTGGTTGGAGGAGTGATGGATCCGATGGCCCAGGTTTACCATTTCCAGGGCCGAGGTAATGCGAGCCGGACGATCCCGGCGATCGACGCCGGCGTAAATCAGGGGATATTCCAGATTCTCATAAACCGTGGAGTGTTCCAGCAAATCGCAGCTCTGGAAGACAAAACCGACCCGATTGCGCCGGAATTCCGCCTGGGCGTCACGGTCCAGGCGTAGTACGTCCGCGCCCCCCAGGATATAGTCGCCCTGGGTGGGACTGATGAAGATCCCCAGGATGAAGAGCAGGGTGGACTTGCCGGAACCGGAAGGCCCCATAACCGCCACGATCTCACCGGGATAGATCTGGAGATTGACGCTTTTGAGCACCTGGATGGCGCCCGCATCAGTTTGATAATTTTTGGTGAGATTGGAGATGTGGATCAGGGCCCCGTTGGTCCCACCAGCAGAAGTTAAATTATTATTCATATCGAATGGCCGTGACTACTTCCATACGGCTGGCCCGCAGGGAGGGATAAAGGCCGGCCCCCACCCCCACCAACACGGCAAAGAGGAATCCCAGGCCCAGGCCCAGGAAGAACAGATTTTCCGGAGGGCGGCTGTGGATCATGTGCCCCAAAATTTCCGTCATTATCCGCCCCAGCAGGCCACCCAACAAGGCGGCGCCCATACTGAGACAGAGAGCTTCGGTCAGAAATTGTGCCAATATATCCCGGTCCTCGGCCCCCATCGCTTTCTTCAAACCGATCTCCCGGGTGCGGGTCACCACCGCGGCCATCATTACGTTCCAGATGCCCACTCCGCCCAGGATAAAAGTGGCGCTGGTGGCGAGATAAATGAGAAACTGGATCCACCAGGCCAGTTGCAATACCCGTTTCAGCCCCTCCCAGGAAACTTCCACGTTAAGCTCTTCCGGGGACTGGGTCGACTTGACGACGGCCGGGATGGCGGCAGCTACCCGGGAAACGTCGTCCCAGGTTTGGCAGCGGAGATAGAGGCGGTCGGGGAGCAGCGGGCCGGCCAGGCGATCCTCGCCGGTGGTGAGGGGGATAAAGGCGGAGTTGGCTGCGCCGCTGTCGGTTACGCCTCCCAGGACTCCGGAAACCCAGTAGATTTCGTTATTGATCTCCAGTAGCCGGCCTCGGATATCCAGACTGCCGAAGACGTGCTTGGCCAGTTCGGCTCCCAGGACACATTCCCGCTTGCGTCCGGCCACTGCGCCGGGCCCGAAGAGATTCCCCGTTTGGGCCCAAAAACTGCGCACTCCCCAGTAGCCATCATCCACCGCCAACAGGGAAAAGCCATATTGCTGGCCCCGGTAGTTGGTGGCGCCTCCCTTGACCGCGGTGAGACTCAGTTCCTTGACGCCTTTAAGGCGTTGCAAGGCCGCCAGGGTAGCGGACCGAAACCACTGGGGCTGGTAAGAGCGGGTATTATCGAAGGAAAGGCGAATGACCGTGACCCCGCCAATCAGGTCCAGGTCTTCGTTGAAGTTCTTCTTCACCTCCCGGCTCATGGTGAGGATATTGATGAAACCGGCAACCCCCAGGGCGATGGCCAAAACTACTCCCAGATAACGCCGCCGATGACGGATCACCTGTCGCACGCTGACGGTTAAGAGGTCATTAAACTGCACAGGTCGGACTCCCCGGCTCCCGGCTCACTCGCTGCCCATGCCCACTGCTGAATCTGGCGCCACGGGATAGTCGCCGGAATAAGCTTGTCCTTCCAGGAAGGATTCCGGATGTTCCAGATCACAGAAGCGGATGCGATGTTTCTTGGCCAGCTTGGCCAGGACCTCAAGAACATATTCGATCTGGCTCTTCTTATGGGTGCTCATATAAGCGGTGCGAATTACCGCCTGTCCCCGGGGGACCGCCGGATAGATGGCGGGCAGCGCGAAGACCCCGTGGTCGAACATGTCTTTGGCGAAGGCGAAGGCTTTGTCTTCCGCCCCGATGTAAATGGGAATGATGGGGGTCTTGGAATGCCTGGTGATGACCCCGATTTCCTGGTATCCCTGGTGCACCTTGCGGGTAATATCCCAAAGGCGGGTCACCCGCCCGGGGTCTTCGTCCAGGAGATCCAGGCAGGCCAACACGGTGGCGGCGTTGCTGGCGGGCAAGGCCGCGGAAAAGATCAGGGGCTTGGAATGGTGGCGCAGATATTCCAAGACGACCTCGTCGTCCGCGGCGATGAAGCCACCGATGGAAGCCAGCGCCTTACTGAAGGTGCCCATGATGAAATCCACATGGCTGCTGAGGCCGAAATGGTCGGCAGTTCCCCGGCCGCCATTACCCATCACCCCCAGCCCGTGGGCATCATCCAGATAGATGAGCAGGTCGGAATAGGTCTCTTTTAATTTTACCAGTTCATCCAGGGGGGCCATGTCCCCGGACATACTGAAGACACCTTCGGTAATCAGCAGTTTGCAGCCATTGCCGTTCTTTTGGCTCGCCGCCGCCAGTTTGCGCTCCGCCCCGGCGGCGTCGTTATGCGCAAACGGGATCAGTCTGGCCCGGGAAGCCTGGCAGCCTTCAAAAATGCTGGCATGGTTTTCCCGGTCGCAGACGATGATATCCTGAGGAGTCAGCAGGCAGGCGATGGCGCCCAGATTGGTGGTGAAGCCGGTGGCGTGAACGACGGCCTTCTTTTTGCCCACAAAGGCGGCCAGGCGTTCCTCCAAGGCCTCGTGCAGCGTGAGATTACCGCATAAAAAGCGGGATCCCCCGGGACCGCTGCCCCAACGCAGCGCCGCCTTGGCGGTCGCTTCGATTATCCGGGGATCATGGGTAAATCCCAGATAATCGTTGGAGCCGATCATTATCAGACGCCGACCCGACACCTCCACTTCTGTGCCCCAGGATCGGTCAATGGGCCGGAAGTAGGGATAAATCCCTTGACTCCTGGCTTCTTGAACCATATGCGCAAAAGGCTGGCAGCGTTTAGTAAGTGACATAAAAGGCTCTACCCTCCCCCTTCGGTAGATTTAAACCTTTTTATTTCCATCTTGCAAAAAAGTCAATGAGATTTATCACACTTAGAAAAATAATCGGGCTTTTCTCGGGCTTAATCCGGGAGAGCCACCCCCCCCCAGCCGCCGGGACCATTATCCGATCCCCCTCTCCAAACCCAACGAACAAACTATAGCAGGTTTTTCTCCAGATACCCAGCATTAAACTTTAAATCGAGATATCTTTTTGAATTTTTCCGATTAACCCACATAATTTGGTCTTTTTGTTAGAACCCCAAAGGTCTTCATTTCCGGCGCGCTGATGCACGATTTCCGAACTTCGACTAATTATATTTTAGACTATCTGGTTGTAATAATGTTAAGGAATAATTACTTTATCAGTAGTTTCAATATGATATCTTGATATTTCCCATTGCCGGCTGCTGGCTTACCCGGGGGCGGGGGCCTAAGAGCACCGGCACTAGGCCCGGTTTTAAAAATCGGGCCCCTGCGCCCCCCGGTTTAAGAAGCGCCGGATCGCCAGGGACTGGCCCGGGGTGATCACCGGGTGAGCCCCGGGACAGAATTTTCCATACTCCTCAGGAGAAAGACGGGCGGTGTCGTTTTCCCGGCTGAGCTCATAGTAGCAGGTCCGGGCCGCCCGGCTGATCTCTTGGTACTTTTCGGTCCAGCGGGGCAGAGCCAGGATTTGCCCGGCTGCCATGACGGCCAGCAGCCCCAGAGGCAGGAGGCGCCAGCCGCGCCCCTGGGGCAGCCGCGGCGCCACCAGCCGCCAGGCCGTCCCTATGAGGAGCAGCGCCCCAATCAGGGTGAAGATTCCGTAGCGAGCCACGAAGGCCTGATTCACCGAACGCTGGTAGCGGGCCAGAGAAATGAGTAGGAAGGGCAGGGCGTTGGTGAGCAGGGCCCAGAAGGCCAGGCGGCGCTGCGGCGCCTTCCCCCAACGCCAGATGGCGGCCAGGCTGGCGGCGAGCAAGGTGATCCCGGTCACGTAGGCGTAGCCCAGGTAACCCCAAAAAACCGGAAAGTGATAATGGCCCCAAAAAAGGTAGAAGAAGGGAGCGAGAACCGCGCCAAAAAAGAGGTGGACCAGGTAGTTGGGGCCCGGCAGGCCGGCAAAGACCTGCGAATTTTCACTGGCCGCGGCCCGGGCCCCTGCGAAGCTGAGATAGCCGATGGCAAACGCGAGATACACCACGGCCACGGTCCCCGCCAAAGCCCAGAATTTGCGGCCGGAGTCCCCTTTCACCAGGAGGGCGTAAAGGGGCAAGGCCATAAGGCCGACCAGGGTATAATTATGGGACAGTACCGACAGCAGGGCGCAGCAGCCTATGCCCCAAAGCCGGCCGCAGCTCTGGGTCCTGAGATAAGCGTCGGTGAGCAGTAGCGCCCCCAAAAAGAAACCCAGGCTCAAGAGGTAGCACAGGTAAAAACTGTTCCAGGCGATGGCGGTGTGTACCGCGGCCCCGGCATAGAGGGCGCTCAGGGCCAGGGCCAGTCCGGCGCCCAGATGGCGCCGGAAAAAGAGGAAAACCAGGAAGGCGTTGACCCCGGTGCCCAGGCAGTTGACCAGAACGAGGAGTTGATAACGCTCTCCGGCCAGCCTCACCAGACCATAATAGATCAGGTGGAAAAAGGGAAACCACTGGTCCCCATCGGGGAGCAGCAGGTATTGCCCGAAGGTATGCCCCGCCATCTGCAGCAGGGCGGTCCAGTCATCTATCATGTAAAACGGGAAGTCCCGCCAGAATAAGAGCACCGGGATGAATAGTAGCAGCGCCGCGGCAGCCAGGTCCTGCCAAAGGGGAAGGCTGGCAGGGCAGGGGGGCTGGGTCGCCTCTGGATCTTCAGGCATTTTCGCCTCCGGCTCTGCCGGCCCCAGTCTCAGCTGCCGCGGTGGCGGCCCGCCCCGCCGGGATCAGCCCGAGCAGGATGTGGAAAAACCAACTATTCTGGGCGAAGAGAAGACCGTCATATAGCTGGTAATGCACCAAAGCCAGGCACAGGGGGAACAGCAGCGCCAGCGGGGGCAAGACGCAGTCGGGTGGCGGCCGCAGGGCCAGACCCGCAAGTTTCAGCACCAGGGTGAGGACCGCCAGGCAATAGAGGATGGTAAAAGGGAACCCCAGGCCGGTCAGAAAGGTGAGGACTTGATTGTCGGAGGTGACGATGCCGGCCACATTCTTGGCGAACTGCTCTTTGGTGCCGTAGGGATATTCGAGCTGGTAGGCTTCCAGGAACTGGTCCCGGGGAGCCCGCAGGCCGATACCCCAAATCGGGTGTTGTTTGGCGATGCTCCAAGAATAGAAGAGATTCTCGATGCGGTAGGCAGGGTATGCCTTGTTTAGTTTGAACCAATAGATCTGGGGCGCCAAAAAGCCGATGATCACGGCCATCACCACCAGGGCCGCCACCAGGTGCCGCCAGCGTAGGGCCCCCAGCGCTACCCACAAAAACCCCACCCCCAAGGGAATGAAGACCACCGATAGGCGCTGGCTGAGGCAGAGGATGACATAGGTCACCCCCAGGAGGACGGCGGCCAGCAGCGAAAGTGCCCGGGACTTTCCGGCCAACAGGGCCAATGGGGCGAAGGACAACAGGAAGAGCAAGTCGGTCAGGGGATGATTGGAACCCTTGGTAATATATCCATGAATCTGTCCAGTGGCGAAATATCCCGCCAGGCTGAGGAGCGCCACCCCACCCAGAAGCAGCAAGCAGAGGTATTGAAAGCGGCGTTGGTTTTCCGGGGTGTGCAGCCAGAGGCGGGCGCACCAGAAACCCCCCAACCCCGAGGCTAGCAGGACCAAGACCCGGTAGGACGAGGCCAGCGGGACCTGACTGTGGAGAGCGCTTGCCACGGCAATAAGGGTAAGGGCCGCCGAAACCAGGAACTCCGGAGACCGGTAGACCAGGGCGCCGCGCCTGTTGACCCAGACCGCCGCCAGGGTCAGGAAACAGAGCAGCCCCGAGAAGAGATTGGTGCGAACCCCGGGCGCCATGACCGCGTAGGGCCACTGGAAAGCCAGTTGGGCGCAGGTGGCGGCAAACAGGAGCCAGATAACTTTTTCAGCCCGGGTCATCAAGGAGATGGTCTCCCGGAGGGCTGACTGGTAAACTGGAGGGGTGTCGCTGATCGGTTCTGCAGTTTGCTTTTTTGGCAAAATCTTTATATGAATTGGACGGAAGCAATGGCAAGGGAAACCCTTGAAAAAAGCCGCCCCGGCCTGGAGCCGGTTAATTTTTGACGTCCAATTATAACAAATCCCAAGGAGAAGGAAAGGAATGTTGCTGGGAAAAAGAGTCCTGGTAGTCATGCCCGCCTATAACGCCGCTCGAACCCTGGAGCGCACCTATCAAGATATCCCCCCGGACGTAGTGGACGAGGTCTTGCTGGTGGACGACGCCTCCCATGACGAGACTTTGGAGGTGGCCCGGCGGCTGGGGATTCGCTGTTTTTTGCACGAGCGCAACATGGGCTACGGCCGCAACCAGAAGACCTGCTACACCGAGGCCCTGAACACCGAAGCCGACATCGTGGTCATGGTACACCCCGATTACCAGTACTCCCCCAAGATCATCCCGGCCCTGGCGGGCCTGGTGGCCAGCGGCGAATACGACGTGGCCATCGGCTCGCGTATCCTGGGAGGCCGGGCCCGGCAGGGCGGCATGCCGGTCTACAAATACCTGGCCAATCGCTTCCTCACCTTTTTCGAAAATCTGCTGTTGGGGGCCAAGCTGTCGGAGTACCACACCGGCTTTCGGGCCTTCTCCCGGCAGGTGCTGGAAAGCCTGCCCCTGTGGGAGAACTCCGATGATTTCGTCTTTGATAACGAGATGCTGGCCCAGGTGATCTATTTCGACTTCAGGATCGGCGAGGTCTCCTGCCCTACCCGCTATTTCCCGGAGGCCTCCTCCATCAATTTCAGCCGCAGCGCCAAATACGGGCTGGGGGTCCTGGCTACTTCGATGCAATTCGTGCTGGCCAAATGGGGCTTAACCCACCCCCGCATTTTTTCCAGCCGTGGCCGGGGCTTGCGCCACGATTCCTATTACCGCGAGCATTCCGGGGAGGCGAGGGGCAATCGGCCGGCAACCCACTCGTGATAAAGCCCGGAGAGAGTTACCCCCTCCACCGGGCCGCTCCTGACCAGCCAATACAGGAAGGTCCTAATCTTACCGATGAAGCCCGCCACCGCCGCCTCGGTGGGGAAGAGGCGGCTGCCCCCGGGGACCAGTTCCGTGGAATGAAAGAACATGGTGAGCACCCGGCCGCCCCTGCTGCGGTGGAGGGCTGCGGCCAGGCGCATGGAGGGCAGGGAAAACCAGGCCGGCTGGACGCCGGCGGCGCCCAGGTACTGGAAGCAGCTCAAGAGGCGGCGGCCTGCAGAGCTGGAAAGCCGCGGCGCCAGCCGGGCCAGGGCCCGGGGCAGGCGGCTTATCAGCGGCACCAGGGTCAGGGGCGCCTCCAGCAAGGAGGGCTTCCCGGGGGCTACCTGGCTGAGATGGAAGGGGTCGGCCGGGGCCAGAAAATAATCGTTTCCGCCCTTTAAGGTGAGGGGCGCCACACTGCTGTCCACCTTGAAGCCGAACTCCGGGAGCAGGGACAACGCCTTGGGACCCACCTCGAACCTGCCGGCGCGGAAAGAGGTTGGTTTCACCCCCAGCGAACGCCGGACCTCCGCAACCAGGTTGGTAAACTTTTCCCGGAGGATTGGCGTGGGAAGCTGCTCAGGAGTAACCGGCTCCCGCAGGGACATCTCCGGGAAGGGCGGGGTGCTCCAGGGGTGCAAATGGGCGCCGATTTCGGCCCGGTGCAGGTCACGCCAGCGAGCCAGGATTTCGCAGGCCGCCGGGTCTTGGGCCACCCGGTGGGTGACCAGCAGGGAAAGGGGAAGGCCAAATTCCCGGGGAATGAACTCGAGGCGGCTCAATGCGGCTACGTTGGTCACCCCCGGGGAGCGGGGATAATGGCCAGAGAAGAGCCCTTCTTCCTCAACATCGATGCTGATTACTAATTTCATGTTCGGTCCTGCACCTCGGGTACGGCGGAGAGGTCTCTGAGATCAAAGACTACCTTGACGCTCTGGTGGCGACGCTTATCGAAAGCCACCTGGATGGCCTGCCGATAGTCGCTCAGGGGGAAGACGTGGGTAACCAGGCCCTTAACCGGGTAGTCGCCTCGGGCCAGGAGATCCACCGCCAGCTGGTAGGTGCGCACCCGTTGCCCCTGCCAGGTGCCATAGGCGTACATGGCCGAACCGCTGAGCCGCAACTCCCGGAACCAGAGGCTGGAGATATCCACCGGACCCAACTGCGCGGCAGTGCCCACCAGCACGTAGGCGCCGCCGCCCCTCAGGGCCAGCAGCCCCTCTTGCATGGAGGAGCGGCTGCCAACGCAGTCGAAGAACAGGTTCGCTCCACCTTCCGGGTTGCCGCCTCCCAGGGTAGTGGGAAGCAGCCGGGCGTCCACGGCCTGCGCCAATCCGGGCCGGTCCGGCGAAAGCAGCACCTGGTCGGCGCCCCCGGCCCGGGCCAGACTTTCCTGGAAAGGATGGCGCGCCACCGCGATAATCCTGGCTTTGGACCCCAGGGCCCTTAAGATGCGGAGCAGATGCTGGCCGATGATCCCGGCGCCGTAAACCACCACGGTGTCCCGATCCTCGGGAAAATGGTCCAGGACCGGCTGCAGGGCCGAGGCCAGGGAGTCGGTGAGGACCGCGGTCTCATCAGCAAGAGTGTCCGGCAGGCGGAACAGGCGGCTGGGATGAGCCGCCAGGAACCTGGCCATGCCTCCTCCGGCCTCTTTGTGGAGACCCAGGATGGTTCCCGGAGAGAGCCGCCCCTGGGTAAAGTTTTCACACAGATTATATTGTCCCTGGGCGCAGAAGTGGCAGGGTTCGATACCCCGGACTTCACAGGGCAGGAGCGGCTCCACCGCCACCCGGTCGCCGGGGCGCCATGCTGACCCTTCCGGGGCCTGGACCACCTCGGCCACCACTTCGTGGCCCAGCACCGCGGGAAAGGAGGCATAAGGCTCCAGCAGCAGAGACTCCACGCCCTTGAGGAGCTGCAGGTCGGAGCCGCAGATGCCGCAGCGGCGGCTCTTCAAGATCACCCAGTCAGGGCCGGGTGGGGCCAGCTCCACCTGCTGCAGTCTGAGGGGAGCCACACCTGCGAAGAAATGGCGGGGCCAAAGCCGGTTCAACCCCTTGGCCAGCAGGTAACGGGGGATGGAGCGGTAGTATACCAGGGCCTCCATGGAGTCCGGTTTTCTGTCTTCTATCTGTTGTTTCCTGTTTTCGGATAACATCTCGTCAAGCTCAACTGACCCAAAAGCCAAGGCTATTCTACCAAAGAATAGGCCCAAAGCTGACTCCCGAATGCGAGTGCAAATGACTCTGCCTAAAGAATGGGGCCGTGTCAAGCCAATTCTTTGGGAGCAACCAGAGGACACTATCAATTTTATCCGGGACTTGGGGATTGTGGCCGGATAAGTTATAATACAAAATTAACGGCCGATATCCGGCTGGTATCCGATTATATCAACATGTGATTATAACAGATTTAGAGGAAATGGTAACGTCATGGGCGAACGCAGCAGGATTGCCCTGGGAGCGGTGACGAAGAATTTCTGGCGGGTGGCCCAGCATCCCCGGATCGCATCCAAGTTGGCGACCCTCCAGGGTGAGAAGTGGCTCTTCAACCTGCTCTACCCCCGGGCTGGCTCCGGGCGGGCCCGGAAGATCCGCCAGTTGAGCCTCCGGATCACCGACGTCTGCAACCTGCGCTGCCATACCTGCGGCCAGTGGGGCGAACAGGGATATCTGCACGGCAAAAATCTCCGGGAGCTTAAACAAAGCGAGCCCTCCCCGGAACGCTACCGGCAGGTCCTCGATGACCTGGCGGCCCATGGCCACCGGCCCTTCCTTTACCTCTGGGGGGGTGAACCCATGCTCTACGAGGGGACGGTGGATTTGATCGAACACGCCAGCACCCTGGGGATGCCCTGTTCCATTGCCACCAATGGCACCAGGATCGCCGCCGCCGCCGACCGTCTGGTCCGGGCGCCCATGTGGCTCGTGCAGCTTTCCATCGACGGCCCGGATGCGGCCCTGCACAACCGCACCCGCCCGGGAGTGGGTGGTGCCGACAATTTTGCCGACATTCAGGCAGCCCTGGCTGCGCTGCACCAGGCCCGGCGGGACCAGAGGCAAAGCCTGCCGCTGATCGTTTCCCTCACCACCATATCTCGCAGCAACTTTCGCCACCTGGCGGACATCTACGACGCCTTCCGGGATAAGGTCGACCTGTTTGTCTTTTACCTTTCCTGGTGGATCGACGCAGAACGAGTCCAGGCCCATGAGCAGGATTTTTCCCGGCGCTTCGGCTTTCGGCCCTTGCGCCCGGCTGGCTGGGTGGGCGGCTGGCGGCCTGATGATTATCCTGAAATGGACCGGCAGTTGCAGCAGGTTCTGGCCCGGTCCGCAGGGCCTAAGAACCCGCCGGTCACCCTGATCCCCCATGTCACCGGGGAGGCGGGTCTGCGCGCCTACTATACCGACCACCAGGCCCGCTTCGGATTTGAGCAGTGCATCTCCATCTACCAGGCGGTGGAGGTCAACAGCAACGGCGACCTCTCTCCCTGCCGGGACTACCACGACTACGTGGTGGGCAACCTCAAAGAGGCCACCATCACCGAGCTGTGGAACTCGCCGGCCTACCGGAAATTTCGCCACAGTCTGGCCAGCGAGGGGCTGATGCCCGTTTGCTCGCGCTGCTGCGGTCTGATGGGTTATTGAGGTGGAGCAGGTGCCGCCTATCCTGGGGCCGGCGCACCCGCAGCTGCTTTCCAGGCCTTCTCCGCACTTCCGGCCCGCCCGTCTCGGTTTTCTGCTGCAAGACTTGAAATTCGGCGGCACCCAGCGCCAGGTCCTGGAGTTGGCCCGGCGGCTGGACCCGGGCCGGTTCCGGGCGGAGATCTGGCTGCTGGCCGCGGGCGCTGATTTGGTTCCCCTGGCCCGGGAATGGGGCCTGCCCCTCACCTGGATCTCCCGGCAGGAGCAGGTGGGTCCCGGGGCCCTGCTGAACCTTTGGCGCCATCTGCGCCGCGGCGCCATCGACCTGCTGCTGCCCTTTACGGTGATGCCAAATATTTGGGGCCGGATCCTGGGGCGATTGGCCCGGGTGCCAGGTATCGTGGGCAACTGCCGGGGCGGCGAGGCCCCGCGGCGGCAGGGGGAGCGTTGGCTGTGGCCTCTGGCCAACCACATCGTTTGCAACAGCGCCTCCCTGAAAGGGGTGCTCAGCCGGCGTTGCGGCGTGCCCTCAGGAAGGATCAGCGTTATTCCCAACGGGGTGGACACCGATTATTTTGAGCCCGCCCCGGACGGCGCCCGGCCCTTAAAAAATTATCCGCCGGTGGTCCTCTCGGTGGCCCGGATGGTGCCGGACAAGGACCTCGGCACCCTGATCCGGGCCTTTGCCCTGGTGGCGCCGGATTTCCCCCAGGCGCGGTTGTGGCTGGTGGGGGAGGGCTCGGACCTGGGGGCCCTTGAACAACAGGCTCAGCAAAGTTTGCCGCAGGGCTCCTTTCGGTTTATCCCACCCCGGCAGGACCTCAGGCCGCTGTTCCGGCAGGCCGGGTTGCTGGCCTTGAGTTCCCGCAGCGAGTCCCTGCCCAACGTAGTTCTGGAGGCCATGGCCGCGGGTCTGCCGGTGGCGGCCACCGCGGTGGGGGGTGTGCCGGAGATGGTGACCCCGGCTCAGACCGGCTGGCTGGCACCCCCGGGGGACCCTCCGGCCCTGGCCTCGGTCCTGGGCCGCATGCTGGCAAACCCCGAACAAGGCCGGGCCATGGGGCAAGCCGCTCGCCGCCGGGTAGAACTGGATTTTTCCTTGAGAGCCATGGTGAGCCGCTATGAGGAGGTGCTGTGGGCCTCTCTGGGAAGGTGAGCGGGCGTCAAGACGCTGAGTCGGATCCGGAAGGAGCGAACGTGGGCATAAAACAAGGCGCCAGCAAGCATCCCGGCCTCCGGGTGGCTTACCTCCTCCTCTGGTTCCCGGAGCCCTCCCAGACCTTTGTCCTGGAGGAGGTCAATACCCTGGTTCGCCTGGGGTTGGAGGTGCGGGTCTATACGCTCTACGGGCCGCGGCGGCCCGCCCGGACCGCCGGGATGGCCCGGGTTCTGGCCCCGGTCCGTCACCTCGGGCCGCCGGCCGCCGTAAAGCTCTTGAGGGACCTGGCTCGCCTGGGCCGGGACTGGGGTCCCGGGGCCGGCCAATTTTTGCGGCAGGTGCTCTCGCGGCGCTGGCGCAGCCTGGAGACCGCTGGCGAGGCCCTCTGGGCCGCGGCCGCGGGAGTGCATCTGGCCAAAGAGTTCCAGAGCGCAGGAATCGGCCACATCCATGCCCCCTGGGCCGACGGCCCCGCCACCGCGGCCTGGGTGGCCTCGCACTTAAGCGGCATCCCCTTCAGCTTCAGCGCCCGGGCCCGGGACCTGCACCCCCCGGACGGGGCCTTGCTGGAAAAGCTGGCGGCGGCCAGCCTGGTGCGCACTAACACCCGGGCCAACGAACGCTACCTGGTTGCACTGGCGCCCCGGGATACAGCCAAGATCGTCAATATTTACAACGGCGTCTCCCTGGTCCCGGAGCCGGCCCCGCCGCGGCGCCGGCAGCCGCCCTTCCGCCTGCTGGCTCTGGGGCGCCTGGTCCCCAAAAAAGGCTATGCGGATCTCCTGGCTGCCTGCGGGCTGCTGGCCCGGGAGGGCTTCGATTTTCATCTCACCCTGGCCGGCGATGGTCCGGAGCGCCGGCAACTGCAACGCTTAATCGGGCGCTACGGCCTTGAAGGCCGGGTCGCTCTTCCGGGATTCGTGCCTCACCGGGAGGTGCCCCGCCTGCTTCAGGAAGCCGACCTGTTCATCATGCCCAGCCTCATCACCCCTTCCGGAGACCGGGACGGCATCCCCAACGTGGTCCTGGAGGCCCTGCTCCATGAGGTGCCGGTGGTGGCCACGGAGATCTCCGGCCTGCCTGAGGTCATCCACTCCGGAACCACGGGCTGGTTGACCCGGGCGGCGGACCCGGAGAGCCTGGCCCGGGCCGTTAAGGAGGCCGCGGCTGATCCGGAGGAGGCCCGGCGCCGGGCCCTGGCCGGGCGAGATCTGGTGGCCCGGGAGTTCGACTCCAGGAGGAATTACAGCCGGCTCAAGGCGCTATTCGCTGGATTGGCGGGGGAAAAAACCGGTAGGCCGTAAGCAGTAAAGGAAGGGTCTCGCAGTCAATATTGGTTTTAGGATTTACTGCTCACTGCTCACTGCTCACTTACCATCATAAGTGAGCCCTTTTTCCCGGATGAAGCGCTCCACCAGGGCAAAGATCTCCGAGTTGCCGCAGAAATTTTCCCGCCCGATGCGTCGCCGCAGGTCCTCTAGTTTCGCCTCAAAGGCGGGGATGAACTCCGTCCGGGGATGAAAGCCGGGGGAATATTGCCCATACCCCAGGCGCTCCAGGTAAAAGGAGTTTAGGTATTGCTCGAAGGCGCCTTTGATGGGGAAGGCGATCACCGGTTTGCCGTAGAAGAGGGCCTCGGAGATGAGGGTGTGGCTGCCGCCGCAGACCACGTAGCGGCAGGAGGCGAGATCGTCCAGAAAGCCGGCTTCAGAGTTTCTTTGGAAGTTCAGGTTGCCGTCGACTCCGCCGGTATCGAAGCCATAGACCATGACCTTGGAGGGAATGGCCCGGAGAAATGGTAAAAAGCTGGCGAAGGTGGTATACCCCTGGTAGGCCACCACGTGATCGCCCTCCGAGGGTTGCCGTTTAAGCACCGTTTCCCTGAGCAGGGGCAAAAGGATCTTGGCCCTGACCCCCGGCTTTAAGGGCGGCTGGAAAAAGGAGATTACCAGGTAATCGCTATTCTCGCTGAAAAAGGTCTTTACCGACCAGGCCATGGAGAGATAGCCGGGGTAACGGGTCCACGGGATCGGATGACGGCAGCAGGTGATCACGTGCTGGTGGTCCGTGGACAGGCAGGGCACTCCGGCCAGGCGGGCCGCCCGGGGCACAAAATATTCATAGTCGCTCATGGTGACGTCCGGTTGGAAGCGGTCCATGAGATTCAGGATTTGCCGGAGGTACTGGCGGGAGCGGCTGTGGACCGCGAGGCTGGAATAGATGGTGGCGGCCAGCGCCACCTTGTGCCCCTGGATGGGGGTTTCCGGGTTGGGGAGATCCTCCACCGGGAATTCCCGGCCCAGGATGGCGGCCCCGCTGCCATGGCTGACGAAGAGGAACTGGTGGCCCAGCCCGGCGAAGTGCCGGGCGAGGCTTAGGGCCCGGACCGCATGGCCGTGGCCGGTACCGTGGACCCCATAGAGGATCTTAGCCATATGGTTTGGCAATGTAAACCACCGGGCGCTTCAGGTCAATCCCGCTGAAAGCTGGGGGTTGTTAAACTCCGTTATAAATGGAGGGAAACGGGGTAGTGTCCGCAAGGTTTTTGCCAGGAGGCAGGCAGTAGAGAATTGTTTGAACTTAGGCATCCCCCTTATCTAATCAATTCATGGAATTTACAAGCTATTCGCCATTCCCCCGTGGGGGGAGTGGGCAGGGTGAGGGGGGGGTAAGAATGGCCTTGTAGGGGGCGCACCCATGTGTGCGCCCCCTACGAAATTGTGGGCAGCAGGTAGGGGCGGGTTTTAAACCCGCCCCTACAGGGCGGACACATGGGTCCGCCCCTACGCAAAACCAGGCAAAGCCACCCTTCACCCGGCGGCGTCCCCTCGCAGGGGAGGGGATCTGGCGACATCGGTACGATAAGGCGATAAAACTGAAATTACAATGGTCTAGGGTCTAAGGCGGGAAGGTGTAATCTTCATCATGCAATTTTGTTGCCTGATGCTACTGAGGGAAATGAGATATTGATGACTTGGATTATCCTGGCGGCCATGGTCCTGATTTTCTCTTACCTATCGGTGTTGATCTTCGTGGGGGGGCGGCCCTTGCGTTCAGCCGCCGCCGCTGTTGAGATTGACCACCCCAGTGGCCCCTGGCCCCGGCTGGCGCTGCTGGTACCGGTGACCGGGGCCGCGGCGGGTCTTGAGGGGCGCCTGCAGGCGTTGCTTCGTCAGGATTATCCCGACTATGAAGTGGTCTTTGCCACCCGGGACGCCCAGGACCCGGCCACTGCGGTTATTCAGTCTTTGATTCCCCGTTACCCCCGGGCCCGGCACGTGGTGGCCGGCCCGGCCCGGAGCTGCGGCCAGAAGAATTTCAACCTGCTGGCCGCCCTGAAATTGGTGGGCCAGACCCCGGAGATCCTGGTTTTTTGCGACAGCAACCAGGAAGCGCCTCCGGAGTGGCTGCGGGAGCTGACCGCACTCCTGGCCGCAGGAAAGGCCGAGGTGAGTAGCGGCTTTCATCACCTCATCGCCGCTGACTTCCGGCTTGCGGGCCTGGGCCGCGCGGTCACCGTTCTCACGCTCTACGTGGCCAAAGGGTTGCGCCTCCTGAACCAGCCCTGGGGCGGGTCCACCGCCATCCGGCGCTCCCTGTTCGAAGAGCTTAAGGTGGCGGCGCTTTGGGCCGAAAACGTGGTGGACGATGTCTCTCTGGGGGCCCGGCTGGCGCGGGCTGGCATTCGGGTAGGGGTGCCCCGGGGTGCCCGGCTCTATACCCACCTGGAGGGGGAAACCCTGGGGGATTGGAGCCGCTGGCTCACCCGCCAGTGGCTCTATATGAAGTTTTGCATGCCCCTCAACTGGCTGGCCCAGGGCCTGGTGGTGCATCTGCTTCTGGCCCTGGTGGCGCTGGCCTTGGCGACCCCGCTATTGGCCCTCGTGGGTCTCTTTTCCGGGACCCTGCCAATCGTTGCGGCGGTGCTGTTCCTGGCGGGGATGGTCTGGCTGGGGATCGCCCTGCGGTCCCTGCATCCCTCGCCTGGGCCGCTGCGGCAGTGGCTGGCAGCGTTTTTGGCTGCCATAGCCATGGGCAGTTGGTGCCACTTGCAGTCGGTGTTCATCAAAGAGATGCACTGGCGTGGAATCGCCTACCGGGTGGGTTGGCGGGGGCGGGTAATCGAGGTGCGCAGTGACCTTGACCAGGCTGGAGCCAACGATTAGCAGCTATTCAGGAAACCGCAACCCGCTTGCCTCACTTCCTGACTTCCACCAATAAAAGGCCAGGCCCAGGGTAGGAGCCAGGGCTAGGGCTTCCACCAGCTCCCGGGGCAGGCGGCCGGTTGTAGCGAGATAAAGGAGGCCCCCTGCCAGGGCGGTCAGGGCCAGGCGCAGGGTTGGTTTAGGGGGGATCAGCCCCAGGCGCCACTGGCAAAAACCCACGGTGAGGGCCGCCACCCCGCCCTTGGTGATCACCATGGCCAGGGCCGAGCCCAACAACGGGGTCAGGGGGATGACCAGGGCGCACCAGGTCAGATTGACGGCCAGTCCGGCCAGATAGAAAGCCAGTAACTGGCGCTGCAGTTGCATGCTGATCATCAGGAAGGCCGCCAGGTTGTGCAGAAAGGCGAAGGCCACCGTGAACACCAAAATTTTCTGGAGCCAAACCGCGTCATGATAACGGGGGCCGAAGATCAAGGGGATGATCCGGTCGCTTTCGATGAAAAGGACGAAGATCACCACCATGGCCGCGGTCAAGAGCCAGCGGGCGGTGTTTTGGGCCAGGCGGGACACCTCGTCCCGGTTCGTCTCCCAGAGCTGGACGAACAGGGGGTAAAGGATGGCCTGCAGCAGCAGGGAGGAAACCAGGGTGCCGACGGCCTCCACCAGCCCAAAGGTGACGCTGTATTGGGCCACGGCGTCGGCCCCGGCGTAGCGCTGCAGAAAAAAAATATTAGCCTTGTTGTAGATGGTGGGGGTCAACTGGATAAGGGCAAAGATTCCCCCGAGACGCAGGGTGGGCCAGAGGCGGCGCAGCGGTGGCCAAGTCGGGTGGAACTGCGGCCGGGACAGGGCCAGCCAGAGCCCGCCGGTCAGGTTGGCCAGAGTTTCCACTAGCTTGAAGCATGCCACCGCCAGGGGCGGGGCGCCGAGCATCAAGGAGATCAGGCCGTAGCCGAACCCCAGGGCCGCGGCGATGGCGTTGATCTTGCTCTGGAGGTCCTGGCGGCCCTGGACCTGCAGGGCCACAAAGAAGCTGTTGGATAGGGCCTCCATGGCGACCGCCACGGCCAGCAGCAGCAGGAGCTGTTGCAGGTGCGGGGTGTAGCCCTGCCAGCGGCTGAAGATTAGGGCCCCCAGGGTGGCCAATACCAGCAGCAGGCCTTTCAAAACGGTGACCTGGCCCAGGACCTCGCCCGGCGCCTGGTCCTTGCGGGATAGCAAGGTCACCAGGGGAAGGTTGAGTCCGAACTCGGAGACCAGCAGCAGGATGCTGCCCAGTCCCAGGGCCAGCATGAACTCGCCGTAGGTGGTGGTGCTGTGCCGGGCCAGGTAGATGAAGAAGACTGACTGGAGGGCGTCCCTGACCCAGCGGGCGCTAAGGAGATAGGCGAATTTACGGAGAATGCGGTAACGCCCGGTCCCGCCGGCGGCCCCTTCAGGGCAGGCGGCAAGCATCGGATTCCACGCCGGGGCAAGGGTTGTCGAGTATCATCATCGGGAGTGGGCTTTCGGAGAAACCGAGCCCTACCATATATAACACCGCTAATGAGCAAATCTGCTAAACTAGAGAGAAAAAAATTTTGAGAAAACGTTTTTAGAGAACTGAAGGCAGAAATCCCTTGTCTTGCAAGCGAATAAATTTGTGCCGAGGGAACCATTAAGATGAATGGGAGCCAGACGCGGCGGGATAACTGGTTCCAACAAAATCCCCGGAAGACCCTGTTTCTGGTGGTCCTGATTGCGCTCTCGCTCATGGTGGTGGGCGCCGAGCAGCTTCTGAAATTCCTGAACCATCGCCGGGGCATCGTCCTGGAAGCCGAGGTCCAGCGGAGATATATCAAACTGCGGGAACCCCGGCCCCTGGAGCAGTTGCGGCTGCGGTTTCCCAAGATTTATCTGCCTTACACCGATAACGCCTTTCCCAAGACCTATCGAATGGACATCGATGCCAACGGCTTTATCAAACCCTCTCAAAAATACCTGCACCCGGACCTGTCCCTGGTCTTTCTGGGGGGCTCCACCACGGAGTGCATGTATATGGACGAGGAAAACCGGTTTCCTTATGTGGTGGGCGCCATTCTGGAGCAGCAGACCGGGAAAAGGATCAATTCTTACAATGGCGGTCTTTCGGGGAATAACAGTCTGCATGCCATTGATTTGCTGATTAACAAGGTGATTCCCCTGAAGCCCCGGGTGGTGGTGTTTATGGAAGACATCAACGACCTGAGCACCCTCCTCTATAAGAAGACCTACTGGAGCAGCAATAATGTCAGGGCGCCCCTGGAGACCCTGGAAAAGGGCAAGCTCTTGGGCAAACTCCTGAAGGAGCTCCTGATCCCCCAGCTCAATGAGGCTTACCGGGATTTCAAGGGGTCGCTCTTTCCCCAACGGGAAGACGAATTTGCCGGGGACCGGACCCAGAAGGCGGCGGTGGATCCGGCCGCCCTCGCCCGGGAATTTGCCCGGAACCTGGAGGTCTTCGTGGACATTTGCCGGGATCAGGATATCACCCCGGTGCTGATGACGCAGGCCAACCGCGTCACCGCCAACCCCGACCCGGTGGTGGCTGCTTACATCAGCCAGTGCGGCAAGGACACCGGGATTTCTTACCGGGAGTTCAAGGGGCTTTACGATCTATTCAATGAAACCATCCGGGAGGTGGGCCGCAAAAAAGGGGTGCTGGTTATCGATCTGGCCCGGGAGGTGCCCCCGGACAAGGAGCACCTCTATGATCTGGTGCACTTCAATGACGCGGGCTCCAGGTTCGCTGCCAAGATTATCGCGGCGCAGTTGCAGAGGATAGTGAGCAGTGAGCAGTGAGCAGAAAAGGCATCGGATACCGGACGGGCTTCATCAATCCCGGCGGCCACAGGCCGCCCTATAAAACCCGCACGGCGAGACGCCTGTGCCACTGATGCTTAAGCATTTTTAAGGCAAGTTAAACTATCGATAGGTTTTTCTGCTTACTGCTCACTGCTCACTGCTTACTGCTCACTCCATCCGTACCGCCAGGGAGAGGCCGTCCTGCTCCGGGGAGTGCAGGGGCAGGAATCCCAGGAGGTGCACGCTCTTCCAGTCCCGGGAGGCGAAGATTTCCTGGTTGAAGGCCGCAGCCCCGGCGAAGCTCACGTTGTCGGCGACCAGCAGCCCGCCGGTCCTCAGCAGGCGGCGGCAGTGAGGCAGGGCCGGCAGGTAAAACTCCTTGTCGATGTCCATGAAGATGAAGTCGAAGGAGCCCGTCAGGCCCGCCAGGAGATCCAGAGCCTCCCCCAGCCGCACCTCGATGCGCCCGGCGAGCCCGGCCCTGGCAATGTTGTCCCGGGCTTGAGCCGCCATGGCCGCATCCCTTTCCAGGGTGAGGACCCGGCCAGCGGCAGGCTCGCAGCCCCGGGCCAGATAGATGGCGGAATAGCCGGTGGCGGCGCCCAGTTCCAGGACTTTGGCGGCCCCGCAGGCCCGGACCAGGATCAGGAGCAATTCCCCCACCACCGGGCCGACGATGGGGATGCCTGAAGTGCTGGCCTGCTGCTCCAACTCCAGGAGCAAGGGATCGCGCCGGGGAACGAACCCGCGGAAATATTCTGTTAGGTGGGGCTGCATCTCGCTCATCCGAGGCCTCCAGGCTTCCAGGGGGCCAGGCAGAAACCCTGGAAAAAAATTTAGTTTAGTGTAATATTAAAATATAGGACCCAACAGCCCAGGATGCCAGCCGGCAGCGGCCGCCCAGGGTAAAATTTTTGATAGACCGGAACCTTCATAAGTCTCCGCCACGACAGTTCAGGATGACGGCGTGGGACAGAGGCTTTCCGGGACCGCTTTCCGCTCGGCCCCCCCTGGAGGCACGTTCCCTATGCCTGAGGTGAAGCCCGGCTTCGAGGCTAAGAAAAGATATGGCTAAAGATAGGGCCATAGGCCCAAAGATCATCTCCCGGCTGTTCAGCGCCACTTTGGATCAGGCCAAGGACACGGGCATGGCCATGGTCCTGATTTGCCTGCTGTTGGGCTATTTCGGGAAATTCCACCGGTTTTTGCCTCTGAGCATCGCCTTGCTGCTGCTCACCATGGCCTGGCCCACCGCCTTCCGGCCCCTGGCCGGGCTTTGGTTCGGCCTTTCCCACCTGCTGGGCGAGGTGGTCTCCAAGATCGTCCTCACCCTGATCTTTTTTTTGGTGGTCACTCCCGTCGGCTTGATCCGGCGGTGGCTGGGGACAGACTCCCTGCAACTGAGGAAATGGAAGAAAGGAAGCGACTCGGTATTCGTGGAGCGCCAGGGGGCGATCCAGGAACGGGACTTGATAAATCCTTATTAACTGCGGCGCCTCTGCAGGTTATTTCGCCAACCGGCTCCCAGGCTGTGCTTGGGAGCGAAGTATATGAAAACAGGAGAAATTTATGGATTTTTTTCGTGATTTGTGGGGCTTTTTGAAGGTTCGGAAAAAATTCTGGCTGCTGCCCATCATCCTGACCCTGCTGTTCTTCGGGGCGCTGATGATCTTTGCCAGCGGTTCGGCTATCGCTCCCTTTATCTACACCATCTTTTAACGGGGAGCCGATCTTTGCCCTCCGCTATTCTGGGGCTTTCCGCCTTTTACCACGACAGCGCCGCCGCCATCCTGGTGGACGGCGAGATCGTCGCCGCGGCCCAGGAAGAACGCTTCACCCGCAAGAAGCACGACCCGGACTTTCCTGCCAACGCCCTGGCCTATGTCATGGCGGAGGCGGGGTTGAGGCTGGGCGACCTGAGCGCGGTGGCCTTTTACGATAAGCCCTACCTCAAGTTCGAGCGTCTGCTGGAGACCTACCACGGCTTTGCCCCCAAGGGCCTGAGGAGCTTCCTCATGGCCATGCCGGTGTGGATCAAAGAAAAATTGTTGATGCGCTCCCTGCTCCGGGAGGAACTGGCCAAGGTGGGGGAAGGCCTCCCCCGGATAGTCTTCCCCGAACATCACCTGTCCCACGCGGCCAGCGCCTTTTATCCATCGCCCTATGAGGAGGCGGCTATCCTTACCCTGGACGGGGTGGGGGAATGGGCCACCTCTACCATCGGCTTCGGCCAGGGCCGCGAGATCACCATCCTGCGGGAGCTGCACTTCCCCCATTCCCTGGGGCTGCTCTACTCCGCCTTCACGTATTACTGCGGCTTCAAGGTCAACAGCGGCGAATACAAGCTCATGGGCCTGGCGCCCTACGGCAACCCCGATTCGGATCGGACCCGGCGCTGGCGGGATTTGATCCTGGAGGAGCTGGTGGATATTAGGTCCGACGGCTCCCTGCTCCTCAACATGGACTATTTCAATTATGCCACCGGCCTCACCATGTGCTACGAAGACAAGTGGACCTCGCTCTTCGGGCTGCCGCCCCGGGCCCGGGAGAGCCACCTGGACCAGCGGTATATGGACCTGGCCCTGGCCATCCAACAGGTGACCGAGGAGATAGTCCTGCGCCTGGCGGACACCGCCAAGAAGCTCACCGGCGCCGCCAACCTGGTGATGGCCGGCGGGGTGGCCCTGAATTGCGTGGCCAACGGCAAGCTCCTGCGCCGGGGGACCTTCAAGGACCTCTGGATCCAGCCCGCCGCCGGGGACGCCGGCGGGGCCCTGGGCGCTGCCCTGGCCGCCTGGCACATCGTCCAGGGGAAGGAGAGGAAACTCCCTAACCCGGCCATGGATCAGATGCAGGGCGCCTATCTGGGACCGGAGTTCGGGGCTGACGAGATCGTGCGGCTGGCCCGCAGGCGCCAAGCCCCCCATAAGCATTACCAAGATTTCGACGACCTCAGCAAAGACGTGGCGGCCTTGCTGGCCCAGGGCCAAGTGGTGGGCTGGTTCCAGGGCCGCATGGAGTTCGGGCCCCGGGCCCTGGGGAACCGCTCCATCCTGGGCGACCCCCGGCACCCGGAGATGCAGAAGCGCCTCAATCTCAAGATCAAATACCGGGAGGGCTTCCGGCCCTTCGCACCTTCGGTGCTGATGGAGGAGTGCAGCCAATACTTCGAGCTGGAGACTCCCTCCCCCTACATGCTGCTGGTGGCCCCGGTCCGGGACGAGAAGCGCCGGCCCTTGCCGCCGGACTATGAAAACCTGGAGCTTTTCCAGCGCCTCTACCAACTGCGCTCGGAGGTGCCGGCCATCACTCATGTGGACTATTCGGCCCGCATCCAGACGGTGCACCGGGAGACCAACGAGAGATACTGGCGCCTGATCCGGGCCTTTCAGGAACACACCGGCTGCGGTCTCATCGTCAACACCAGCTTCAACGTCCGGGGCGAGCCCATCGTCTGCACCCCGGAGCACGCCTACCAATGCTTCATGCGCACCGAGATGGACTACCTGGTCCTGGGGGATTTTTTGTTCGACAAAGCGAGTCAGCCCCCCTGGCAGGAAGAGAAGGACTGGCGCAGGGAGTACGAACTCGATTAGCATTCAGCAAGTCGGCTTGCAGCTTTTGGCAAAGACTAACCTGCTCCAGGATGGAGGCACGGGGACGCGGTCATGAAAGTCACCCTGGCCCAGCTAAATCCCACCGTGGGGGACGTCGCCGGCAATCTCCGGAAAGTCTTGGAGACCCTGGATCGACACGGTGGCGCCACCGACCTCATCGTCTTCTCGGAGCTGTTTCTGGTGGGCTACCCTCCCCGGGACCTGCTGGAGAACCCCTCCCTCATCCGGCAGGTGCAGCAGGCGCTGGCCCAGCTGGCGGCAGCCTCGGCGCGCCACCCCGGGACCGCCTTGCTGGTGGGCGCGCCTTTGCCCAGCGGCCGGGATACCGGCAAGGGGCTGAGCAACGCCGCGGTGTTGATCGGCGGCGGTAAGATCTTGTTTGAGCAACACAAATCGCTGCTGCCCGCCTACGACGTCTTCGATGAAAGCCGCCACTTCGATCCGGCCACCAAGGTGCGGGTGGTGGCGCTGGAGCAGGAATCCCTGGGGATCTCCGTATGCGAAGACGCCTGGTACGAACCGGAGCTTTGGTTTCGCCAGCTCTATCCCCTGGACCCCATCAAGGTGCTGGCGGAACGAGGGGCCTCGGTATTGATCAACATCTCGGCGTCACCCTTCCAGGTGGACAAACAGGAGCTGAGGCACCGGCTGATCAGCAATCATGCCCGGCGCTACCATTTGCCTTTCGTGTACCTGAACCAGGTGGGGGGCAACGACGAACTCATCTTTGACGGCGGCAGCATGGCCCTGGACGGGGACGGGGAGGCCATCGCGGTCCTGCCCTCCTTTGAGGAGGCGGTGGTCACCGTGGATCTGGGGCAACCGGGTATCCAGGGCCTCTATGTGCCCCAGGAGCCCATCGCCGCGGTGCGCCAGGCCCTGGTTTTAGGTCTGCGGGACTACCTCGGGAAGTGCGGCTTCAGCAAGGCTGTGGTGGGGCTCTCCGGAGGGGTGGACTCCGCGGTCACCTGCTGCCTGGCGGTCCAGGCCCTGGGTCCGGAAAACGTCCTGGGGGTCCTGATGCCCTCTCCCTACACTTCCCGGGAAAGCATCGTGGACTCCCGCAAACTGGCGGCCAACCTGGGGGTGGAAGCGCGGCTGATCTCCATCGCTCCCATATACCAGTGCTACCGGGAATCTCTGCAAGAGCTGCTGCAGTTGGGAGAAATCGAGGTGACCCTGGAAAACATCCAGGCCCGCATCCGGGGCAACCTCCTCATGGCCATCTCCAACAAGTTCGGGCACATGGTGCTGTCCACCGGCAACAAGAGCGAACTGGCGGTGGGCTACTGCACCCTTTACGGCGACATGAGCGGCGGCCTGAGCGTCCTGGCCGACGTCCCCAAGACCATGGTTTACGAGCTGGCGCACTATCTCAACCGGGAGCGGCAGTTGATCCCGGCAGAGATCCTCCGGCGGGCCCCATCGGCGGAGCTGCGCCCCGGCCAGAAGGACCAGGATACCCTGCCGCCGTATGAAATCCTGGACCGGATCATGGAATATTACCTGGTGGAGCGCTGCTCCTACCAGGATATTGTCGACCGGGGCTTTGCGCCCGACACGGTGCGCTGGGTGATCCAGGCCATTGACCGCAGTGAGTACAAACGGCGCCAGGCGGCCCCGGGCCTGAAGGTCACCTCCAAGGCCTTCGGCATGGGGCGGCGCATCCCCATTGCTGCCAAATTCGATATCTGAGAGGCGCTCTCCTTCCGCTCTCCATTTTCTGTTTCCCGTCCCTGCCAGTGGGCCTTTGAGTTTCCGGACCGCCGCCACGCCCCCTACCGAAGATGCTGGCCAGCCCTCACATCACCTTGGGGAGATTGGGGGCCCCTGGGGGAGGCGAAGGGGCTTCCCCCGGCGGAGGAGGCAAGGGCGCGGCCGGGGGGAGCGCCTCCGGGGCCGGGGGCGCGGGCCCGGGCGTGACCCAGGACCCGGCTGACCCGGCTGACCCGGCTGGCGGCCCGACTGACCCGGGCGGCGGCCCGGGCAACATCGTCTTATAATAGCTCGGGTCGATTTTCGAGAACCAGCTGGGTAGCTTGTGTACTAACTTCCAGGGGCCGCTGGGACTGCTCCCCTGGAAGATAAAGTGTTCCCAATAAAAGTAATAATTGGTCCCGTGGCGGAAGACATCGGTGGGGATGTTGGGAGCCCACTCGACCCCGGGGGCGTTGGGCACCGGGGTCCATTGGGGCTGGACCTGGGGCGGCACCGGGTTGATGCGGATGTCCGTGGCCGCCTGGGCCGCCCCGGCAAAGGCCAGCACCAGGACGGCGGCTGCCAGGAGCCTGCCAAGTCCAGCCATCGGCATACACTCCTTAAGGAATGGGGTGAGGTTCCATTGGTGAGGCCGCAGCCGGCGCCTCAGAAAACAGAAAGCAGAAAACAGAAAACCGAAAACTACCTTTAGTCTTCCGGGATATTGCGTTGTCTGCCCACTGCCAGGTCGTGCAGAGGAATGAGGATGTCCGCCATCTCTTTGACCCGCCGGGCGCTCTCATAGGCGTCGATCACATTAAGATGCACTCCCGAGGGCACCACCGGACCCTTGGCGGGAAAGTTCTGCTCATTGCAGCAAAATCCGGTGATCACCGCCTTGCCCCGGCGGGTGTTCACCACCACCGATTGTCCGCCCACGGTGTGTCCTGGAGTGAGGAGCACCTGGATGCCTTCGACGATTTCGGCGTCCCCCTCCACCTGCACGACATTCAGGCCATCCAGCAGGTCCGGGAAGTAGCGGTGGTCAATGGGGTGGGGATTTTGAAAGAATTCGAATTCCTTTTTCTGTACGTAAATCCTGGCGTTGGTGCACTTGTAGTCATTCTCGCAGTGGTCGTTGTGCAGGTGGGTGTGGATGATGATGTCAATATCCCCGGGCTTGAGGCCAAAGCTGTCCAGGGCCTCCTCGAACTCCTGGATCTTCAGGCCGTACTCCTTCTCCACCGCCGGCGGCACTACGAACTGCTCCAGGCCGGTATCCACCAGAATTTTTTCCGGACCCCCCTCCAGGTAAAAGACGTAGATGGGTATCCAGATCCTTTTGCCATAGCCCTTCATATAGGTCATGACGCCCTGGTCGGTTTCGTTGGCTCCAACCACCAGGGGATGGATGACATACTGGCGCATGCTCTTCTCCTCTCGCTTGGTTATCGGCGGAAATGATCTATATTATACGTCTGGACGAGAAAAATACTAAGGCTGAACAGCAGACGGGAACCATAACCAGGAAGGAAGGGGAGGGGTTACCGGCTGTTTCGCTTAAGGGGCCACCCCGGAATAATTCCGGCGGCGCGGCTTGAGACCGCGCCTTTCCATCCGGAGGTTTAGAGCGCGGCTGGCCCGGCCTCATTTCATACGGCCGGCAATGACCCGCCGGGCCACGTTGATGGGGATGGCAAAACTGATGCCCTGGGCCCCCTGGGCCATCATGGTATTGATGCCCACTACCCGGCCGTCGATGTCCAGCAAGGGGCCGCCACTGTTGCCGGGGTTGATGGAGGCATCCGTCTGGATGAAGTCGCTGTATTGGCCGGTGCCCAGACCCCGGCGGCCGGTGGCGCTGATAATACCCACGGTCATGGTGTGCTCCAGCCCGTAGGGGCTGCCGATGGCGATGGCCCACTGGCCCACCTCCAATTTGTCGGAGTCCCCCAGGATGGCGGGCTTCAAACCCTGGGCCTGGATCTGGACCAGGGCCACGTCAAACTTTTTGTCGTAGCCCACCAACCGGCCCCGGAGTTCTCGGCCATCATAGAGCTTCACCAGAATCTCCTGGGACCCGGCCACCACGTGGCTGTTGGTCAGGATATAACCCCTGGAGTCGATGATAATCCCGGAGCCCTGCCCCACCTGCCGGACGGTGCGGCCCGGGCCATATTCCTGGAACATCCCTTCATAGGGGGTCCCCCGCCAGAAATCCTGCGGGGACCCGTTGCCTTCGGACTGGATCATTTTGACGGCCTTCAGGCTAACCACCGAAGGCATCACCAGGTGGGCCACCTGGATAAAGTCGGATTGCAAGCCGGTGGCGGAGGCGGCTGCCGCCGGGCCGGGCCCTGGAGGGCATATCCCCACGGGCGCGTAAAGGGCCAGTAGCAGGGAGAGCAGGATCAAGCAGCAACACTTGCGCATGGAAGTCTCCGAATAGTGGATGAATTTCCAATAACCCGGCAATAATATTATCATAACTCTAGTGCCCGGGAGCGTCAAGTTCAGGGCCTTGCAGGACCGCACCGGCCAGCCGCCGGCGGTTTTCTTTGCTGTTTTTCCGTTCTCTCCAGGGAATCGTGTTCAGGGCAACTGAGGCTTTTTGAGGAGATTGGCAATGGCTCGATTACATAGTGGAGTGTTTCATAATTAGTTTGACATAATATCAGGACTGGAAGGCTGGATTGGGCATGTTAAGTCCCCCTTCGAAAAAGGGTGATTTAGAGGGATGTCAATAGGTTATACTAAATCCCCCATACCCCCCTTTTCCAAAAGGGGGTTAAAAATCAGTCTTTTTAAATGGATAACCAATTGCGGACCAGACCACTAGATAATGAAGCCTGCGGCTAATCATCCTGACTCAGATTTATCCTCACCCGCCCCATCGCCTGCCGGTGTCTGGCAACCCCGGGGTCGAACCAGAAGAGGTTGCGGCCCCGGGTGTTGTGGATATCGTCCAGGAGCAGCCAGCGCCCCTTTCTCAGGTGGGCGGCCCGGTAACCATAATCCCTGAGGAAGGCCTGGATGGCCGCCCTGGAAGCTCCGGCGGCCTGCAGGTTCTTCTCTTCCATTTCCACCAGCAACAGGGGCCGGAAGTCGGCGAGAATGGCGGCGGCGCCCTGCAAGGCCGCCAGTTCAGCCCCTTCCACGTCCAGCTTGATGAAGTCCGGCGGCCGCAAATCCTCCTTTTCTAAGAAGCGGTCCAGGGCGACGGTGGCGCAAGTCTCGCCCCCCGCCCCCCCGGCGGTGTCCGCATAAAGGCTGGCGCTGCTGTCGGCGATTCCCGGTCGGCTGTAGAGCACCGCCTCGCCATAGGCGCCGGCCACCGCCACGTTAAATATCCTGATTTTTCTGTCAGGATTCAGAGAGACGTTTTCCTGAAGACGGGCCAGGGCCGCCGATCCTGGCTCGAAGGCCGCCACCTGCCCGCGCTCCCCCACTGCGGCGGCCGCCACCAGGGAGAAATAGCCGATATTGGCGCCCACATCCCAGAAGACCTCACCCGGCTCCAGGACTCGGGCCACCAGGGCCGCTTCGTAGCGTTCGTGGTAGTGGCCGAAAAAATAGATCTTCCGCTGTTCGGCGTCCCCGAGGTCCAGGCGCATGCGGAACCCTGGATCCAAGGCCGCGGTGACCAGTCGATCAGACGGCATCAGGCTTTGATGGAGATGCTCGTATATAAAAACCTTGCCATCCCGCAGGGGGAATTTGCTCAGGTACCAGCGGCAGAGGGCCCGCCCCCAGGATTTGAGTTTATTATCAGGCCGTTCCGGCATGAAGTTGGACTCCCAGTTCATCGGTGCTATAATTCTGCTGACGAAAAAACCAAGCGTCGAGAGGAGTTAGGTGGTATAGCACATAATAGCACTCTCTTTGGACAAATTTCAGCAATTCCATATTTTGAAATATTATAGCAGTTATGAGGAGTCACACCAGGGCGCCGGGGCCGGCTGGTTTCCTGGCCGCCGGCAGCGCCAGGGAAGGACCCCGGGGCCGGTGACGCAGGCGAAGGGCTAGTCAACAAAAAGATCCATCTCCTTTGAGGAGGCTGAATCACTTGCAGATCCCCGAGAAGATGCTGGCCATGATATTGGAGGCGCCGGGGCAACCGCTCCGGTCTCATGAAGTCCCGGTTCCCCGTCCCGGCCCGGACCAGGTGCTCATCCGGGTGCGGGCCTGCGGGGTCTGCCGCACCGATTTGCACATCGTGGACGGGGAGTTGACCGAGCCCAAACTGCCCCTGATCCTCGGTCATGAGATTGCCGGCACGGTGGCCGCCGTGGGGCCGGGGGTGGAAAAATTCCGGATCGGCGACCGCATCGGGGTGCCGTGGCTGGGCTACACTTGCGGGGTCTGCCGCTACTGCCGCCAGGGCCGGGAGAACCTTTGCGACCATCCCGGCTTCACCGGCTACACCCTGGACGGGGGTTATGCCCAATACACCGTGGCCAACCAGCGCTACGGCTTCCATTTGCCTCCGGATTACTCCGAGGCCGAGGCCGCCCCCCTATTGTGCGCCGGGCTCATCGGCTACCGCTCCTACCGCCTGGCCGGAGAGGGGGTGGAGCGCCTGGGGATCTACGGATTCGGGGCTGCAGCCCACATTACCGTCCAGGTGGCCGTGCACCAGGGCAAGCAGGTTTACGGCTTCACCCGGCCTGGGGATGCCCGGACCCAGGAGTTTGCCCGGAGCCTGGGGGCGGTCTGGGCCGGCGACTCCGATAAACTGCCGTCGGCGGAGCTGGACGCCGCCATCATCTTTGCCCCGGTGGGCTCCTTGATCCCCGCGGCCCTGCGGGCCACCGCCCGGGGCGGCACGGTGGTCTGCGGCGGCATCCACATGAGCGAGATCCCCGCCTTTCCCTACGAGATCCTCTGGGGTGAACGGGTGCTCCGCTCCGTGGCCAACCTCACTCGCCAGGATGGCGAGGAATTCCTGGCCCTGGCTCCCCGGGTGCCGGTGAAGACCGAGGTGCAGACTTTTCGTCTGGAGGAGGCCAACGAGGCCCTGGATCATTTGCGCCGGGGTCAGGTCCAGGGCGCCGCCGTGCTCTTGGTGGACTGACAGTTTGGCGCTTCTGTTATTGGGCCTTTGACTTTGACTCCCAGGCCCTTGCCTTCTGACAGTTCGGCCTTATTTTTTTTAAAAAAAAGGTATCGAGAGCGAAAAGCGCCATGAATGACCTCAGCCAACAGTTACCCAACTTGCCCGAAAGGATCCGAGGCCTGGGAGATTTGGCCTACAACCTTTGGTGGAGTTGGAATCCCGCCGCCCTGATGCTGTTCAAAAGGCTGCATCGCCTGGCCTGGAAGGAAAGCAACCATAACCCGGTGAAGTTCCTAAAAACCCTGTCCCCGGATGTTCTGGCGGCCGCGGCCGGCTCCCCGGAATATCTGGAGCGTTATGACGAGGTGCTGGCTGAATTCCAGCGGCAGACCCAAAACCAGGTCTGCTGGTTTACGAAAAATGTCACCGCGGCGGAATGCAATCCCATCGCCTATTTCTCTTTGGAATACGGGCTGCACCGGTCTCTGCCCTTTTATGCCGGGGGTTTGGGGTTTCTGGCCGGGGACCATCTCAAAGAGTGCAGCGACCTGGGGATCCCCATGGTGGCGGTGGGGTTTATGTATCCGGAGGGTTATCTCCGGCAAAGAATCAATGCCGGCGGCTGGCAGGAATCCGTGGCTGAAACCCTGGATCGGGACACGGCGCCCATTACCCGGGTTCTCGATGAAAAAGGGGCCCAGCTCCTAGTGCAGGTGCCCTTCACCGACCCCCCCATCCACGTGGCGGTGTGGCAGGTGATGGTGGGGCGCATCCCTCTCTACCTGATGGATACCGATCTGGAGGTCAATGACCCGGCGCACCGCCGCATCTCCAACCATCTCTATATCAGCGATTTGGAACAGCGCCTCCTCCAGGAGATCGTCCTGGGGATCGGCGGCTGCGCCATGCTGGCCGTAATGGGCATCAAGCACTCGGTGCTTCACCTGAATGAGGGCCATCCGGCCTTCGCCCTGCTGGAAAGGCTCCGGGAACGGCTGGAGAGCGACTTGAGTTTTGAAGAGGCGCGGCGCCAGGTGCAGGCCACCACGGTTTTCACCACGCACACCCCGGTGCCCGCGGGCCACGATGTCTTTCCCTTCGAGCTGGTGGACCGATACATTTGCGAGTGCTACCCCATGTTCACCCTGAGCCGGCAGGACTTCTTCGCTCTGGGGACCTCACCCACCGATCCCCCCAACGCCGGCTTCAACATGACCGCCTTTGCCCTGCGGCTTTCCGACCATCGCAACGCCGTGAGCCGGAAGCACGGGGAAGTTGCCCGGCGGATGTGGCAGCCCCTTTGGCCCCAGTTGCCGGTGGAGAAAGTCCCCATTGACCATATTACCAACGGGGTGCACGTCCCCACCTGGATCTCGCGCGAGCTGGAGCTTAGGATCAGCGAAGGCCTGAAGGTCCCCCAATGGCTGGCGCGGCATGAGGACCCGGCGGTCTGGCAGGCGGTGGCTGACATTCCCGCGGCGGAATTCTGGAACCTGCACCTGCGCCGGAAGATCAAGCTGTTTAATTATATCCGGGAGCGGACCCGGCGCCGCTGGGTGGAAAATCGCGTGGGCCTGGGCAACGTGGTGGTGGGCGGGGCGCTCCTCGACCCGGCGGTCTTGACCATCGGCTTTGCCAGGCGGTTTGCCACCTACAAGCGGGCCGACCTGATCTTCAGCGATCTGGAGCGTTTGAAAAGGCTCCTCAATGATTCCCGGCGGCCCCTGCAATTCATCTTCGGCGGCAAGGCCCACCCCGCCGACGATCCGGGGAAGCTCCTGCTGCAGAAAATCTTAACCCTGGCCCAGGACCGGGAACTGGGAGGCCGCATCGCCTTTGTTGAGGATTATGGCGCCCAACAGGCCTATTACCTGGTCCAGGGGGTGGACGTCTGGCTCAACAATCCTCGCCCGCCCCTGGAGGCCTGCGGCACCAGCGGCATGAAGGCCGCCCTCAATGGAGTGTTGCACTTAAGCATCCTGGACGGCTGGTGGCCGGAAGGCTTTAACGGCAAGAACGGCTGGGCCTTCGGCGGAGAGCCCGTGGCCGACGCCATCGACGCCGCAGCCCTCTATGCTCTCCTGGAGAAGGAGGTGGCGCCCCTCTACTATCGTGTCGATGAGAACGGCGTCCCCCTGGACTGGGTGAAAATGATGAAGGAGTCCATGAAGAGCATCGGTCCCGCTTTCAGCGCCCGGCGCATGGTGAAGGAATATACCACGAAATTTTACGATCCGGCCCTTAGCGCCGCGGGCAATTGAGGAAAGGGAAAAGATCATGGAGGTGGGCCGCCATTTTTGGCAAGGCGGCCCCCACACCGCCCACCCAACCCCAATAAGAAAGGGCGACCCAACGGGCCGCCCTTTTGTTCATGCGGGGTTGCTGATCCCCCCCGATCTTAGTACATTCCTTCCATACCGCCCATGCCGCCGCCGGGCATGGGAGGCATCGGGCCTTCCTTCCTGGGTTTTTCGGCCACCATGGCCTCGGTGGTGATGAGCAGCGAGGCCACCGAGGCGGCGTTCTGGAGGGCGAAGCGGGTCACCTTGGTGGGGTCGATGACCCCGGCGGCCAGCAGGTCCTCATATACGCCGGTCTCGGCGTTGAAGCCCATGTTGCCTTTCTCGGCCTTGACGTGCTCGGCCACCACGGAGCCCTCGAAACCGGCGTTATTGGCGATCTGGCGGATCGGTTCCTCCAGGGCCCGTTTGATGATATTGACACCCATGTTCTCGTCGTGATTTTTCAGTTTCAGGGCTTCCAGGGCCGGGGCGCAGCGCAGCAGGGCGACACCGCCGCCGGGGACGATGCCCTCATCCGACGCGGCGCGGGTGGCGTTCAGAGCGTCTTCCACCCGGGCCTTCTTCTCTTTCATTTCAATCTCAGTGGCCGCGCCGACACGGATCACCGCGACGCCGCCCACCAGCTTGGCCAGGCGCTCCTGGAGCTTTTCCCGGTCGTAGTCGGAGGTGGTCTCGTCGATCTGGGCCCGGATCTGCTTCACCCGGCCTTCGATAGTGGCCCGGTCGCCACCACCGTCGATGATGGTGGTATTATCCTTGTCGATATTGATGCGCTTGGCGCTGCCCAGCTCTTTCAGGGTGACGTTTTCCAGCTTCCAACCCATGTCTTCCGAGATCAACTGGCCGCCGGTAAGGATGGCGATGTCTTCCAACATGGCCTTGCGCCGGTCCCCGAAGCCCGGGGCCTTCACCGCCGCCACCTGCAAGGTGCCCCGCAGTTTGTTGACCACCAGGGTGGCCAGGGCTTCGCCTTCCACGTCCTCGGCGATGATCAGCAGGGGTTTACCCATTTTGGCGATCTGCTCCAGAAGGGGGAGCAGGTCCTTCATGGCGCTCACCTTTTTTTCGTTGATGAGGATGACGACCTCGTCCAGGCTGGCTTCCATCTTCTCAGGGTTGGTGACGAAGTAGGGGGAGATATAACCCCGGTCAAACTGCATGCCTTCCACCACGTCCAGGGTGGTCTCCATGCCCTTGGCTTCTTCGACGGTGATGACGCCTTCCTTACCCACCTTGGCCATGGCGTCGGCGATGATGTTGCCGATGGAAGCGTCGTTGTTGGCGCTGATGGTGCCCACCTGGGCGATCTCTTTCTGGCCCCGGCAGGGTTTGGAGATCTTGTGCAGCTCCTCCACTACCTTGGCCACTGCCAGGTCGATGCCCCGTTTCAGGGCCATGGGGTTGGTGCCGGCAGCCACCAGGCGAGAGCCTTCCCGGTAGACGGCCTGGGCCAGGATGGTGGCGGTGGTGGTGCCGTCGCCGGCCACATCCGAGGTCTTGGAGGCCACTTCCTTAACCATCTGGGCCCCCATGTTCTCGAACTTATCTTCCAATTCAATCTCTTTGGCCACGGTAACCCCGTCCTTGGTGATCGCCGGGGCGCCGAAGGATTTTTCCAGGATCACGTTGCGGCCTTTGGGACCCAGGGTTACCTTCACCGCCTCCGCCAGGGTATTGACCCCCCGCAGCATGGCCTCCCGGGCCTTGACGTCATATTTAATCTCTTTAGCAGCCATGTTATTACCGTCCTCCTTTAAAAAAATCTGGATAGATGAATAATGATAGATTCGGGTGAGAGAAGATTGCCGGGCCGGATTTTAATCGATAATGGCCAGGACATCTTCTTCCCGCATCATCAGATAATCTTCGCCTTCCACCTTGATTTCCGTGCCGGCGTATTTGCCGAACAGGACGCGGTCTCCCGCTTTGACCTGAAGGGCCATGCGCTGGCCTTGCTCGCTCATCTTGCCCGGGCCCACGGCCTTGATTTGGCCTTCGATGGGTTTCTCTTTGGCGGTATCCGGGATGACGATGCCGCCTTTGGTGACTTGGATCTCTTCGGTCCGTTTGACCAGGACTCGATCATTCAAGGGTTTAACCTTCATGCAAAACCTCCTCGTGGTGAATTAAGAATTTCCTGTTGTTAGCACTCTAAAGCGGTTAGTGCTAATCATACAAATGTACCTATTAATTTTGGAAAAGCAAGGGGGCTGGGAAAATTTTTCGGAATAATTACGGATGGACGCCCCTCAGACCCGGGGCGCAACAATCTGCGGCGCTGGCAAACCGGCGCTCAGCGCGCCTGGGACACCACCAAAGCCGGAGACTTCGACTTGGAATACTTATCTTTCTCTTTCGATTTACCGGAAGAGGCGCCGTTCTTCCCTTGGGTTTTGTTCTTGGCCGCAACCTTGACGCCTGCCTCACCCTTCCTGGACCTGGCCTGCGCCGGTTTCTTAGTCCCGGTCTTGGCCACCTTCGCCTGCGTCTTTTCTTTGGCCTTGCCGGCGGGGCCCGCCTTGGAGGAGGCGGCTATCCCGCCAAACATGGAGGCCTGCACCGGGCGGGGAGCCTCTTTGACCCCAGGATGGACGCTCTTCCTGGCGGTGGCATTCCCGGCATAGGAACGGGGGGCGGCCTTGGCATAGGTCCTCGATTTCGGGGACGAAGCCTTAGTCTCCTCCTGACGGGAGGCCTGCCCATGGTGGTAGGCCTGCTCCCGGCTCCGGGAATACTGGGGGCTGCCGCTCCTGGCGGCCTGGACCGGATGGGAGGCCACTGCCGGATACTCGGCGCTGGCCAGGGTGAGGTTACGGTTGAAGAGCTCCTTGCTATTGGGTGGCAGGTTCAGGGTATAATTGGGGCTATCCGGAGGAGTAACGCCCCGCAGCAACTCCGGGTTGAGGGCTTGCAGGTCTTCCTCCTGCCTGTTGGTGGCAAAGGCCGCGGCCTTCAAGGAAGTGGGCTCGTTCACCTGGACCCGGTCAAATTTTACCGGGGCTTGATAAGGGATCTTGCCGAAGCCGAATTTCTCCGGATTCTTGGCAATGATGGTGGCCGCGATCATCTGAGGCACGTAATTCTTGGTTTCATTGGGGAGGCACTGGTTGGCGGAGAGTTCCCAGAAATTCTTATGGTTGCTCTGGTCCAGCTCCCGCTGCACCCTGCCTTCACCGCAGTTGTAGGAGGCGGCGGCCAGATACCAGGAGCCGAATTGTTTATACAGGTCCAGGAGATACTTGGCCGCGGCCCGGGTCGATTTCTCCGGGTCCCGGCGCTCGTCCACATAGCTATCGACGGTCAGCCCGTAGCGCAGGCCAGTGCCCTTCATGAACTGCCACATACCCGAGGCGGCCGCGGGGGAATAGGCCTTGCAATTGAAGCCGGACTCGATCATGGCGAGATAGGCCAGGTCTTCCGGCAGGCCATTCTCGTCGAAAACCTCTTTGATCATGGGGAGATAGCGGGTGGAGCGGGCCAGATAATTTTTGATGACCTCTTTACGTTCCGTGGAGAAATAGACCAGGTAGGCCCGCACTTGTTTGTTCATCTGGATGGGCACATCGAAATTGACCTGATGCTCCCATTGCTTCATCTCCTCTTCCAGACCGGGGTTCCAGCCGGGGATGCCGCTCTTGGCGTAGAGCTCCTCCAGGTGCTTGCCGCTCAGTTCCTCGCCCAGGGAGTCATCGGACGGTTCCGGAGCCGCGGTCGCCTGCTCCTGGGCCAGGGGTTCCGTCTTCGTAAGATCGGCCTTAGGCCCGCCGCCGCAACCGGCCAGCCAGGCCAGACACCCCAGACAAAAAACTACCCCGCCCAGCCGCGGCAACCACAGACGTCTTCTCATTCCCTGCTCCGGGACTGTGGAATTTCAGGTTTGATAACTTTTGCTCCCCCAGGAGGTCCCCGAATTTTTCGGGTGAGTTTTCCCCGTATAGCAGCATTTTACCTGCAAATCAAGGGAATTTTTTGTCCTCGGGGCGGCCCGCCCCCGGCAGGGACGGGCTTTCAAATGGCTAAAATATTGTTATCATTAATATCTAAGGCAACCTATGGTCATTAAAAGAAAATTAGCACATGGCGAAATTTTGCTGGCCCTGGCTCTTTGGGGGGTGGGGCTGGCCGCCGTGGTTTGGGACCGCCGGGAGTTGCTCCAATGGCTCTACTTCTTCTCCTGGTATCCCCTGATCCTGTTTTGGGACGGGCTTCTTTTTCACCTCCGGGGCGATTCCTGGCTGCTGGACCGGCCCGGGGCGCTCTTCAAGATGGCCTTCTGGTCCGTGAGCTTCTGGCTTATCTTCGAGGCCTGCAACCTGATCTTGAAAAACTGGGTCTATGTGGGGGTAGTGGCCGTTCCCTGGTTGCGCTGGCCGGGCTATGCCCTGGCCTTCGCCACGGTGCTGCCCGGCGTCCTGCTCACCGCCCAGGGGCTGGCGGCCCTGGGGGCCTGGCGGGGGGCCCGGGGTCACCCGGTGCAGTTGCCCTTTGATTGGGAACCTTTGGCCCTGCTGGGCGGGACCGCCTCGCTAATCCTGCCCCTGATCTTCCCCGACTATGCCTTCCCTCTGGTGTGGGGTTCCTGGTTCCTGCTCCTGGACCCTTGCTGCCGGCTGCTGGGGGGGCGCTCCCTCATTCAGGCCTTTCTCGACGGGGAGCGGCGGGAGCACCTCTGCCTGCTGACCGCCGGCCTGCTTACCGGCCTCTGGTGGGAGGCCTGGAATTATCCGGCCACGGCCCACTGGGTCTATTCCCTGCCGGTCTTGAACTTCGGCAGGATCTTCGAAATGCCGGTCCTGGGCTACCTGGGGTTCCCGCCCTTTGCCCTGGAGTGCGCCGTCATGTATAATTTTATGAGGATCCTGGAGAAACGGGTCCTTATTACGCCGCGGCGCCGCGGCTGGTCCTACCTGGTCCAACTGGCCTTCTGGATCATCATGTTTGCGGCTCTGGACGCCTGGACCGTGATATCGTTTCAGTGAGCAGCGAGCAGTAAGCAGTGAGCAGTAAACAGCAGGAGTTTCGTGTCAATGAGCGGAGAGGTATGTAGCCGCAGGCTTCAGCCTGCGTTTTGCAATCTACCGCATATAGAGTTCGGGCTTTCGATGATCGCCGGAATCTAGCTATGGAATGGACAAGAGGGAATTTTTCTGATGGGGTCTTAGATATCAATGCGAATTCATGGCGCGGATTCATTGAATATATTCAAGATGAGCTATTTAATTATCGATCATATATTTATCGAGGACAGCGTGAACCCGAGTGGAAATTGATGCCTTCAATCTACAGAGTTGAAGGACTCAAAACATTGAAGGTTGACGTTCTAGAAGAATTTAAAAAGGCAAGCAGAGGGAGACGCGGACTTTCACCACCAAAGCTCGATTACGATGAATGGTGCGCTATTGGACAGCACCATGGCTTAAAGACAGTTTTACTTGATTGGACGGAATCGCCCTTTGTAGCCGCATTCTTCGCCTTTTCCACAAGTAGAGCAAAGGAAAAGCTACCGAAAGTCAGGATGATTTATGCAATAGCTAAACAAAACATAAACAATAAAAGTGCGGAAATTAAGAAAGCTAAGCATACAACAATACTTGGTGGCCCAGATGCGTTAGATATTATTTCTCCACAAGTAGACGATAATGCCAGATTGGTTAGTCAAAGAGGATTATTTACTAAAACGTTCCGGTCTAATAATGATATTGAAAGCTGGGTAAATACATATTTCATTGGAGATGCTAATGTTATAATGCTAAAAATATCAGTTATGGAAAATTATGGAGATAGAGAAGATTTTCTCCGTTTTTTAAATCGAATGAACATTAATTACCTTACATTATTTCCAGATTTAGACGGTGCTGCAAAACATTGTAATATGCAATTAGAGATTGATAACTATTGATTCTTACCATTATGAGGACTATGGCCGCCATGGCTGGCCTATAACTTTAAATGAGCCTAAAGACCCAACACTTGAAAACCGAAAACCGGAAACCGGCAACCGGAAACCGTCCTTTAGTCTATGCCGTCTCCCTGGGGTGCGCCAAGAACCTGGTGGACACGGAGATCATGCTGGGCCGCCTCACCCGGGGCGGCTGGCAGGTGGCCGCGGCCCCGGAGGCCGCGCAGTTGCTGCTGGTGAACACCTGCGCCTTCATCCAGGACGCCTGCCGGGAGGCGGTGGATACCATCCTGGCGTTGGCCCGCCACAAAGAGGCCGATCCCTCCAAACGCCTGGTGGTGGCCGGCTGCCTGGTGCAGCGCTTTGGAGAGGCGCTGGCCGCTGAGCTTCCGGAAGCCGACTATCTCATCGGGGTCCACGACTTCCCTGACCTGGCAGAAATTTTGGGGCAAAGGCCGGGGGCGAACGCACCCCGGCTCTTCCACCTGGCCCCGCCTTACGCCTACCCGGGCCCCGAGGCCCGCTACCCCGCCACCCCCGGCCATTTCGCCTATCTCAAGATCGCTGAAGGTTGCAGCCACCGCTGCACCTTTTGCATCATTCCCCGGATCCGGGGCCTCTACCGCAGCCGCCCCCTCAAGACCCTGGTGACGGAGGCCATGGCACTGGCCGCCGCCGGGGTTAAAGAGATCATCCTGGTAGCCCAGGATACCACCGCCTATGGATCGGAACTACCGGGCCATCCCGGGCTGCCGGCGCTGCTCAAGGAGCTTAAAGCCATTCCCGGTTTCCGCTGGATCCGTCTCCTTTACGGCTATCCGACCCGCATCACCCGGGAATTGCTGGAAGTCATGGCTGCCGACCCCCGCATCTGCCCTTATCTGGATATCCCTATCCAACACGGCCACGACGAGGTCTTGCGGCGCATGGGGCGCGGCTACACCCGGGCCCGGATTATCGACCGGGTGCGGCTGATCCGGGAGGTCCTGCCGGGGGCGACCCTGCGCACCACGGTCCTGGTGGGTTTTCCCGGGGAGACCGAAACCCACTTCCAGGCCCTGAAAGAACTCCTCGAGGAGCTGCGCTTCGACCATCTGGGGGTCTTCCTTTACAGTCCCGAAGACGGTGCCGCCGCCAGCCTTTTCCCAGGGCAGGTGCCCCGGCGTCTGGCTCGGCGGCGGGCCCGGATGCTGAAGGGCCTCCAGGCGGGGATCGTCAAGGCTCGTCTCAAGCACCTGGTGGGCACGGTGCAGCCGGTACTGGTGGAAGGGGAGAGCCCGGAATCCGAGTATCTCTTAAGCGGCCGCCTGATCAGCCAGGCCCCGGAAATTGATGGCCAGGTGTACCTCACCGCCGGTGAGGGCCGGGTCGGGGAGGTCCAGGCGGTGCGGCTCACCCGGGCCCTGCCCTACGATCTGCTGGGAGAAATTGTCAGTTAGGCGCAGGCGGCGGTGCCGCCCATGTCCGTCTTCGTCTAATAAATTGACATCCCTTGGGATGTAAGCTAATTTATTCACATGAATGCCTCCCCCAAACAGTTGCTGAAGGCCGCCCTGGAGAAGGACCTTGCCGCCATCGATGCGGCTCTGGACGCCAATCTCCGGACCCACGTGCCTCTCATCGCCGAGGTGGGGCGGCATATCCTGCTGAGCGGCGGCAAACGGGTGCGGCCCCTGCTCTTCATCCTGGCCGCCAGGATGTGCGGCCACCAGGGCGACCATCTGGCGGACTTCTCAACCATTTTCGAGTACCTGCACGCCGCGACCCTGTTGCACGACGACGTCATCGACGCGGCCCAGCTGCGCCGCGGGGCCACCACCGCCAACAACATCTGGGGAAACCAGGCGGTAATCCTGGTGGGGGACTTCCTCCTGGCCAAGGCCCTGGCCATCGCCGTAACCACTGATTACCTGAAGATTCTCAAGGTCCTGGCCCAGGCCACCACCCAAATGGCGGAAGGGGAGATTCTGCAGCTGATTCACACCGGCAACCTCAAGATCACCGAGGCGGAATACTTTGAGGTCATCACCCGCAAGACCGCGATCCTCATGGCCTCGGCCTGCCAGATCGGCGCCATCCTGGCCGGGGCGCCGCCGGCCCAGGAGGAGGCCCTGGCCCGTCTGGGCCTGCATCTGGGCATCACCTTCCAGATGGTGGACGACCTCCTCGATTTCACCGGCGACCAGGGGGAAATAGGCAAAGAGGTGGGCGCCGACCTGCGGGAAGGCCGCGTCACCCTGCCCCTGATCCACGCCCTGGCCCAGGCCGGACCCCAGGACCGCCAAAGGCTCCAGGAGCTGGCCCAGGGTCTGACTCCGGAAATGGCCCCGGAGCTGCGCCGCCTTCTGGACCGCTACGGCTCTCTGGACCATTGTCGCTCCCTGGCCCGCCAACACACCCTCGAGGCCCAGGGGGACCTGGAGATTTTCGGGCCCTGCCTCGAGTCCACTTATTTCCGGCTGATCACCGAAGAACTGCTGGCCCGCACTCACTGATCCCGGAGAACCGGATCAGGGAATCTGACGCACCTGCAAAATTTTCCCTGAGGTTGTAAATTTCTTGACATGCGGGGTAATCTGTTGTTAGATTTTCTCCGTATCTTTAGCATGTCGGACGAAGGCGGGGCGTTGCGCCCCGGAGCCAATCGGAAGGGTATGCTAAATACCCTCCTTTTTTTTGTCTGACTGCTTCTCAGTCGGTGCGGCTCTGCGGGCCGGACGGGTTTACCATTTCAGGAGGGAAGGCACCATGAAGGAAAAAGGGAAGGTTAAATGGTTTAATGACGCCAAGGGTTTTGGGTTCATCTCCAGGGAAGACGGTCCCGATGTCTTTGTCCATTTCAGCGCCATCACGGGCGATGGGTTCCGGTCCCTGGCAGAGAACCAGGAAGTGGAGTTTGAGGTGGTCGAGGGCGCCAAGGGACCCCAAGCCCAAAACGTCATGAAAATTTAACCTTAGGGCGGCCCGCCGGGCCGCTAAAATGCGGGTTCCTGTTTTCTGTTTCCTGGGGAAGGCGAAATCGAAGTCAAGGCCCTTTGGCAGAGGCAGAAAACAGACCATTACCATCAGTTAAGCCCACCCGGGTCCCTTCCAGGCAGGGTCCGCCAGAAAAGAAGAATGATCCCGGTAGCCGGCAGGATCATGGATCCTGCCGGTTTTTTCTTGGCCGTTAAAAACGGTTTTCGGTTTTCTGTTATCTGTTTTCTGTGAAAGGCAAAACCAAGTCAAAGGCCTCTAAGCGGGAGAGGAAAACAGAAAAACTTTCCCGAGATTATCCTACCCAGGGTTGAAGTCTTTACTCCCTCCCCCCGGAAGGGGGGAGGGTGGGGTGGGGGTGATTAGAAACTGTTTTCGGTTTTCGGTGGAAGGCAAAATCAAAATCAAAATCGCAGGCTCCCTAGCAGAGTCAGAAAACAGAAAACAGAAAACTGAGGTTAAAGATGAAGATCTGTTTTATGGGGTTGGATCTCCCGGAAGGCAAGGTTAAATACCAGGATGAGCGGGTTATTGCCCTCGATAAGAAATTTGAGCCCAAGAAGGTCACTCCGTTCTATGCGGAATTCATCAAAGAAGATTGTCAGCAGGCCGACGCCTTTCTGGTCTCCCGGGAGAAGATCCTGGATCTGCTGATCCTGGATATGGAAAAGCTGGAAACCCGGCGGGACCGAACCACGGATGACCGGGAAAAGGAATTGCTAAGCCGCTGTCTCGGATATTTGGAGAAGGAACTACCCCTTTGTGACCTCGATTTTTCTGAAGAAGAATTAGCCCTTCTCAAGCCACTGGCGCCCTTGAGTCTAAAGCCCACCGTCATGGTCGCAGGCCAACCCGGGGTCAACAACGCCATTGAACAGGTCCTGCACAAGGCCGGTCTCACCTTTTTTTACACCGCGGACAAAAAAGAGGTGCATGCCTGGCCGATTAAGGAAGGTTCCGATATCGTCACCTGCGCCGGCAAGATTCATTCCGACCTGGCCCGGGGTTTCATCAAGGCCGAGATCGTGAGCTACGAGGACTTAATGAAGGTTTTCAACTGGCAGGAGGCCCGCTCCCGGGGCCTGGTGCGGCTGGTGGACCGGGACTACACCATTCAGGAAGGGGATGTCATCGAGATTCGCTTTAATGTCTGATGCCAGGGCGATAATGGCACCGGCCTCCAGCCGGTGATCGGGTCATCCTGCGAGCTTCCGCCATTTCCTGCGGCGGCGCCTTTACTGCTCACCGCTCACTGCTCACTGCTCACTTTTTTTTTTAATCCTGCTTCTTAGCCACAAATATCTCTTTGAAGAAATCCTGCATATACTGCCAGGAACGCCGAGCTGCCCGAGGTTCGTAGGCGACCGCGGAGGCCATGTCGCTGCCGTTGGCGGGATTCGTAAAGCCATGCACCGCACCGCCGAAATAAACCATCTGCCAGTCCACTCCCCCTTTTCTCATGGCCTCCTGGAAGGCGGCGATGGACTCCCCGGGGACGTGGGGGTCATCGGCCCCGTGCAGCACCAGGATGGCGGCCTTGATGGACTTGAGTTCCTCTGGACGGGGCGCCAGTAAGCCGCCGTGGAAGCTCACCACCCCTTTAAGGCCGGCGGCGCCCGTATAAGCCAGCTCCAGGACCGTAGTGCCGCCGAAGCAGAAGCCGATGGCACCCAGACGCTGGGGGTCGACCTCCGGGGTCTGGGCCAGGGCCTTCAAGGCCGCCTGGGCCCGGGCCTGCAGCAGGGCGGGGTTGCCCCGCAGTTCCCCGGCCAGCTTGCCCGCCTCCTGGGGGTCCCGGGTAACCAGGCCCTGGCCGTACATATCGGCGGCCAGGGCGACGTAGCCCAGGCCGGCCAGTTGTTCCGCTTTTTGCCGGGCAAAATCGTTGAGGCCCCACCACTCATGGACCACCAGGACCCCGGGACGCCGGCCCCGCGTGGCGTCATCATACGCCAGGTAGCCCTTAAAGACGGTACCGTCATATCGGTATTCCACGGTCTTGGTCACCATTGCCGCCCGCACCTCCGCTACCGAAGTCAAGGCCAGAATCATCAGCAGGAAATATCCAAAAATCAGGCCGTTTCTCATATCATGCCGCCGGTTGGCAGTCAGCTAAAGCAAAACCCCCGGCGAGGCCGACCGGGCACCCCGATCACAGGCTGGAAGCCTGTGCCACTGTCGCCCCTACGGCTAACGGAGCAGATAGCCGCCGTCCACGTACAGGGTGCTGCCGGTGGTGAAGGAATTGCCCATCAGGTAGAGGACTGCCTCGGCCACCTCTTCCGGGCGGCCCACCCGCTTGACCGGCGCCACTTCGGAGAAGGCCCGGAACATTTCCTGCCGGCGCGCCGGCTCCAAACCGGCGAAGATGGGGGTATCCACCAGACCCGGGGACACGGCGTTGACCCGGATGGGGGCCAGCTCCACGGCCAGGGCCCGGGCCAGGGACTCGATGGCGCCATTGATGGCGGCGATGACGGCCGCCCCGGCCTGGGGCCGCTGGCTCCACATGCCGGCGAAAAAGACCATGGAACCGCCGGGCCGCACCAGGGGGGCCCCGTATTTCGCCACCAGGTACTGGCCCCAGAATTTGCTCTGAAAATCCGCTTTCGCCGAGGCGCTATCCAGGGTCAAGAACGGCCCCCCGTGGATGGTGCTCCCCGGAGTGGTGAGGTGGTCGAACTGGCCCACCTCTGCGAAAAAGGTCTTGATCTGCGCCTCCTCTCCCACATCCAGGGCCAAGCCCCTTACCTGGCCGCCGATTTCCTGCTCGGCCCTCTGAAGCTTCTCACTGGTGCGGCCGGCAATGACCACCTGGGCTCCCAGGGCCGCCGCGGCCTTGGCGGTTGCCAGGCCCATGCCGGAAGTGCCGCCGATGATGACGATGCGTTTGTCCTTCAAAGTCATAATGGCCTCCTTACCAAGTAGTGTCCGGCAAGGTTTTTGCTATGAAACGGGTACAAGAAACCTGCTTGAAAATAGGTGCGCCTTCACAATCTATAATCCTATGGAAATTTCAAACTTTTTTCCTCTCCCCCATTGGGGGAGAGGGGGTTTTGCTATTACCGGCTTCAGCCGGCGCCAGCCGCGGCTATTGACTACATTTCGATTTTTCAGGTTCATGCCGTCAAAGCCCATGCAAAATCTCTGCCGGACTCCACTGCTCCTGAACCCGGCCGGCGCCGGCTGGGACCCTATGGCCGCATCAGGCAGGTGATCTTGCCCTTAAAACCGACGATGTTGGCGGTCAGGCGCTTAACCCGATTCATAAGTTCTTCGTTTTCGAACTGGGCCTTTTTGAGGTAAATGATGACCTCGCCCTCCTTGACCTCCACCTCCACCGAGGGGATTTCCTGGATCAGGGCCGCTTCCACCCGGGCTGCCAGGGACTTCTCATCTATCAGCTTTTGGGTTTCGGAGTCGGACTGAAAGCAAGGGCCTTTCAGGGCGCATTTGATGACTTCCACCGCGTCGTCCACCGTCATGCACTGGATATGGATCACCAGGTCATAGAGGCTGGGGTCCGCGGTGTCGATCCCGTAAAGGTGTTTGCTCCATTTGCGGCGTTCTTCGTCGTCCTTCTGCAAGATCCGCCGGGCTTCCTCGGCTGAGATCTTCTCCCGCTTCATCTCCTCCTTGACCCGATCCTCCATGGAGGCAATGATCCGCACCTTGAGAATGTGGGGGATCCCTTTCAGCAGGAAATGTCCCGCCAACCCGTGATAGACCACGTTGTCTTTCTGAACCTGGCGCAAGAGGGCCGCCCGGATGGAGGCCACATAAGGCTCTTTGCCGTAAGTGAACCGTTCAAAAATCGAAGGCGCATCGTGGATGGCCCGGACCAGCTTGATTTCCGGGATATTGAAGCGCTCCGAGGCTTCCAGGAGGATATCCCGGGAAAGGCATTGATAGCCCAAGTCCTGGGCCAGTTTTTCCGCAACCTCCTTGCCGCGGCTGTAAGATCCCCTGGAAATGGTAATAATCGCCACTCTCCCACTCCTTTCTCAAATGGTTATTTTCGGCCAACCCCGGCTGGATGCCGGCGTCACCTCTTCTCAGGGCTGCTGGGGCTTCACACAGCAGGTAATCCCCATGTCCACATTGACGATGCTGGCGGCCAGACGCTTGATCCGGGATACGAGTTCTTCGTCTGCGCATATGGACTTCTTGAGGTAAATGAAGATCTCGCCCCCCTTGGCCTCCACCTGCACCGAGGGGATTTCCTGGATCAGGGCCGTCTCTATCTGGGCTGCCAGGGACACCTCGTGCACCAGGCTTTGGTTCCCGGGTTTGGGCTGAAAGCAAGAGCCTTCCAAGGCGTATTTGATGAGATTCACCGCGTCGTCCACCTGGACGCACTGGACCCGGATCACCAGGTCATAGAGGCTGGGATCCCAGGTGTCGATCCCGTAAAGGTGCTTGCTCCATTTGCGGCGCTCCTGGTCGTCCTCCCGCAAAATCCGCCGGGCTTCCTCGGCGGAGATATTTTCCCGCTTCATCTCCTCCCGCACCCGTTCCTCCATGCCGGCAATGATCCGCACCTTGAGAACATGGGGAAGGTCTTTCAGCAGGAAATGCCCGGCCAACCCGTGGTAAATCACGTTGTCCTTCTCGACCTGGCGCAGGAGGGCTGCCCGGATGTAGGCCACGAAGGTCTCTTTTTCATACGAGAAGCGTCCCAAAATTGAAGGCGCATCGTGGATGGCCCGGATCAGCTTGATTTCCGGGATATTGAATTGCTCCGAGGCCTCCAGGAGGATATCCCGGGAAATGCATTGATAGCCCAAGGCCTGGGCCAGTTTTTCCGCAACCTCTTTGCCGCGGCTGTAAGACCCCCTGGAAATGGTGATAATCGCCATGTCTGCCACTCCTGGCTCAATTGCAGATGGATTATTTAACTCTCCTGCCGATTTGGCAGTTCATTCTTGCGGATTGTTGATTTTAGCCAAAATCAGGTAAACAGGAAACTATTTCGGCGCTGGCTGGGAAAATTCCTTGGCCACCACCTTGCCATCGAAAAACTGCACGGTGATCACCGTGTCCCCCTGGACCCATTTGGAGGTGGTTCCCGAAAATACCGGAATCTCCAGGCCAGTGGCTGAGGTGGGCGGCCCCAGGATACTCTGCACTTCTTCCTGGGTCATACCCAGCTTGATCTGGTCGAAATTGTGCTTGCTGATCCTGGAGCTGCAGCCGGCCAGGCCGGCGATCACCAGGGCCGCCAGCAGCAGCCGGCCCAACCCCCGCAAACTGACGCACTTCGAACCAATCCTCACGTCCACCCCCTCAGCCCGGGGACACCGCCATCCCGGCAGCCACCGGCCCCTTCTCAGCGATCTTCTCAAACTCCTTTGGATAAATCAAGTTTCGCACCCAAGGGAGAGCGGTTTCGGCTCCCAAATCCCCGGCGCCCTAAAAAATCATTGGCTCTGGGGATGCGAACCCTGGTTTTCCAAATCAATCCTTAAGCCATCCTCGGCCCGGAGAACCTCCCCGGAAAACTCCCGGGACGCCAGGGCCACCACATCCACCTCGTCGCTCGGCGGGTAAAAGTGGGTCAGCAACAATCGCCGGACCCCGGACCGGGCCGCCAAGCGTCCGGCCTCCGCCGGGGTCAGGTGTCCCGGGATCTTGGTGGGGTTGGACGCCTCCAGGATCAAGAGGTCGGCCCCCTGGGCCAGGGCCGCCAGGGAGTCGCTTGCGTCCGTGTCCCCGGAATAGACCAGGGAACTGGACCCGGCCTCCAGGCGGAAGGCCAGGCTGCCCTCAATGTGGTTGGTGGGGGCGCTCTTGACCCGTAAACCCTCCCAGGTAGCTTCATCAGGGCCGTCCGGGGAAAGCTCCCGGAGTTGCAGGAGGCCCGCCGGCGGCTCCAGCCAATCGCCGAAGGCGGACTTGAGCCGCTCCAGAAACCCGGCAAAGCCCCGGGCCGCCAGCAGCCAGAAGGGCTGCCGCCGGGTGTATCCCAGGGCGTAGCGAGTGGCGAACAGAAAGGGTACCAGGTCCCCCACGTGGTCGGGGTGGCGGTGGCTCAGGGCCAGGATGTCGATCTCGTTGAAGTTGAGGCCCTGCCGCAGCATGGACCGCAGGGTGCCGGCCCCCAAATCCAGGAGCACAACCCGGCCCGCGACCTTCACCGCCAGGGCCGGCGAGCCTCGCCGCAGGGACGGCACCCCGGTGCCGGAGCCGATGACGATCAGTTCCACCCGGTTATCTTCCCGAAGCCTCCGCCTCTGGCCCCCGGTTTAATCACTGGCCATCCACATTGCTCATCTGTTTCACATAAAACCAGTCTTCCGGCATGGTCAGGTAGTTGTGCATATCCATCAGGGTGAGGTAATGGCCGCGCTCCTCATGAGCCACGCTCATGAAGAAGCGCCGAGCCAGGGGGTTCTTGTTTTCCCGGGCCAGCTTGGTGTAGTAGTCGATGGAGCATTCTTCCATCTTGATACCGGTGCGCAGGGCCTGGAGATCGTCCTTGCCGCCGGTTTCCTGGCCCGCCTGGGCCATGGCCATAACGCAGATATAGGGTTCGTGGTGGGGGGGGTTGAAGGCGGCCATGGACTCAGTCCAGGCCGGGTCCTTCTCCAGGTCCCGGTAGATTTCGTTGAACTTCTCGATATGGTACTTTTCCGATTCCGCCAAATACTCCAGTATCTGGCGCACCCCGGGGTTTTGCACCTTCTTGGCTGCCTCCAGGTAGAACTGCCGGCCCTCCAACTCCATCTGCAGCGCGTCTTTCAGGGCCTGGAGCATGTATTCCTGCATCTTCATGGGACCTTCTCCTTGGCAATATGGGAGACGGCGCAAGGGATTCAAACCGGAATCGGGCTTGAGTCAAAACAGCCTCGCCGCCGTCGGGTTTCCCTCAACATAAGGTTAACTACTCCCATTGTCAATCGGGATGGTCCCCGGGCCGGGCGGCGCGGCATGGGGCACGGGTTTCACCCGGTAAGTCTATTGTGATGCTTTATATTTGCCATGACATTTTTAATTACGGTTTTTTAACCCCCCTTTGAAAAAGGGGGGGAGGGGGGATTTAAAATAACCTCCTGAAATCCCCCTAAATCCCCCTTTCCTAAAGGGGGACTTTAATACCCTCGGAATTTTCATTTTCTTGATTTAAAGGCACACTATTTACGAAGCCCAACACCAGTACCCCATGCGCCTGCGGCTGGCAGATGATCGCCGGAGAGAGCCGGCGGTTCTCTTGTCTGAAGGGGATTTCCGTGATAAATATGGCCATGAGCCGGCCCCTGGTCTCATTGTTGAAATCCCGCCTCGGTTCGAATCCGCCCGAACCTGCGGCGGCGTCTGACCTGGTGTCCGCCGCGGTGCTGGCGCCGCTGTTTTTCCAAGAGGGGGCGGAAGCTCATCTGTTATTCACCCAACGCACCCTTACCCTCAAAGACCACCGGGGCCAGATCTCCTTTCCCGGGGGGGTGAGCGGCCCCGAGGACCCGGACCTGCCAGCCACCGCCCTGCGTGAGACCCGGGAAGAGATCGGCCTCGACCCCGGGGTGGTGGAACTGCTGGGGGCCCTGGAGCCGGTGGCCACCCTGACCGGCTATCGCATCACCCCTTTTCTGGGCCTGATCCCCCACCCTTACGAGTTTCGGATCAACCCCCGGGAAGTAGAAAGGTTGTTGCTGCTGCCTCTGGAGGGCTTTTTCGACCCGGCTCGCTGGAGCAGCAGGCCCTACCGTTACCAGGGGCGCAACACCAGGGTCTGCGACTGGCGAGGGGACGGGGAGCTGATCTGGGGGGCCACCGCCCGCATTCTCTTGAACCTGCTGGCACTGCTGGACCAGCATCCCATTCCGGGAGACCGCCATGCCACCTGTCTGGACTGATCTGGCCGGGGCCGCAGCCCTGGTTAAAGACCGCGACCTGGTAGCCCTGACGGGCCACACCAGGGCCGCGCCCATGGCCCTGATCCGGGAACTGATCCGCCAGGGCCGGCGAAACCTGGGACTGGTCACGGTGCCCACCGGGGGCCTCAACGTGGACCTGGCGGTGGGGGCCGGTTTGGCTGACCGCCTCCATTTTGCCCAGGTGGTCCTGGAGGAATACGGGATGGCCCCTAACTTCCGCCGGGCCGTGGAACAGGGGCGCCTAACGTGCTGGGAGTATCCCTGAGGCGCCCTGCTGCGAGCCCTCCAGGCGGGGGGCATGGGCGTCCCCTTTCTGCCGGTGCGGGGGATACTGGCATCGGTCTATCCGGAGGTCAACGCCAATTTTCGGGTCATACCGGACCCGTTTAACGGCGAAGACCTGGTGGTGGTCAAGGCGCTGACGCCGGAGGTCACCCTGGTGCACGGCAGTAAAGGCGACGACCTGGGAAACCTTCTCATCCCGAGGGTGGCGGACTGGGCTTTGGCCATCAGGGCGTCCCGCGCGGTGATCGCCACGGTGGAGGAGCGGGTTCCCGGACCCTTGCAGGAGGAAGCGGACCTTAGCTTAATCCCGGCCATTCACTTGAGCGCCCTGGTGCCTTGCCCGGGGGGCGCGGCGCCCACGGGCTTTCCCGGCTACTACGGCCAGGATGAGGCCCACCTGGCCCTGTATCTGAAGAGCGCCAGGGATCCGGCGGCCTGGGAGGATTACCTGCAGGAATATGTTTTTCGGGAAGTCAGTAGCCAGTAGTCAGAAAAATCTGGCAGTCAACAACCGGCTACTGATTACTGATCACTGACTACTGGCTTTATTCTCGTTCCCAAGCTCCTGCTTGGGAACCAGGAAAATAGGGGATTTCATAGGGCGGCCTGTGGCCGCCGCCCAAGGGCGCTCCATCCCAGGCCGGAAGCCTGTGCCCGTAGGGGCGGCGTCTCGCCGCCCTGGACGGGGAGACCCCGCCCCTGCGGAAATGGTGGGCAGTGCCCACCCTACACTGACTGTATCTGAAGAGCGCCGGGGACCCGGCGGCCTGGGGTAGTCAGTAGTCAGGAGCCCGGAGTCAGAAAAATCTGGCGGTCAATAACTGACAACTGACAACTGACAACTGACAACTGGCTACTGACTACTGTTTTCCCGCCGCGGCGCCGTTGACCCCGCCGTTCAGCAGGCGCACCACCGCCAGGTCCGGAAAATAATCGATGATATTGAGGCAGCCGTAGTTCTGCTCCAGCCGGAAGAGGTGGTTCAGGGGCAGGCCCATGGCCTCGCAGAGGATGACCCGGTTGACGCCGGCGTGGGCGACGATGAGGAAGGCGGCCTCCAGGTGGCGGGATAGCAACTCCCGGAGCCGGGGCAAAGCCCGGGCTTCCACGTCCTTGAGGCTTTCGCCCCCGGGGATGCGGAAGCTGGAGAGGTCCCGGAGGCGAGCCTCCAGTTGGCTGGGGTACTGCTCCATGATCTCTGCGAAGGTGAGGCCCTCCCAGGCACCGAAATTAACCTCCCGGAACTCTGGAATTACCTGAGGGGCCAGTCCCCGGCCCCGGCTGATGACCTCGGCGCCGTTTAAGGACCGGCTGAGGTCCGAGGCGTAGATTCCCATAAGCGGCGCCCCCCGGAGCTGCGCCGCCAGTTCCCGCAATTGCCTTTCACCCTTAGGCGAAAGCCCGATGTCGTTGTGGCCGTGGTAGCGGTTGGTATGGCCTTCGGCCACTTGGCCGTGGCGCAGCAGGTAGAGGCGGGTGGCGGTCAGGGAACCTTGGGCGCGCATGGCTTGGAGACGCATCATGCCCAATTAATACATCTTGCCGGAAAACCTTGCAAGTGCAAGCAAGGATCAGGGGACAGGGGCAAGGGGCCAGGGATCAGGGGTCAGTAGCCAGTAGCCAGTAGCCAGTGAAAAAGGCCGTGCCCAGGCTAAGTTTTGGAAATAGAGGAAAACGGTGGCATGGTTTTTTCCCCCTCCCCATGGTGGGAGGGGGTTAGGGGGAGGGGGGCGACTTGAGCAGGATGCTGCACCAGAAGAAACTGTTAGCCACCCCCACCCGGTGTCGCCCCCTCGGAGGGGGAGGGAATAATAAACAAGACGTGATCTGGTTCCCAATCTCCTGCTTGGGAACCCACCTTTTTCTGCAAAGCTCCAGCTTTGCTAGGGCATCGACCAAATCCAAAAAGAAAAAAGGCGGGATGCGCTGTGCTTTCCCGCCCTACGGACTGGCCCCTGACCCCTGACCCCTGACCCCTGACCCCTGAAGTTACCCTGCTTGGCGCTACTCTTCCAGGATGACGTTGTTGGGGACCACTACGATGCCGTTTTCGGTGACGTGGAAGCGCCGGGCGTCTTGTTCGAGGTCCCTGCCGATGGCAAAGCCCGGAGGCACCTTCACCCCATCCTCGATGATGGCCCGGTTCACCCAGGCCCCGGCCCCGATTTCCACCCCGTCCCAGAGGATGGCGCCCTGCACGGTGGCCCCGGGCCCCACCCGGACCCCCGGAGAGAGCACCGCCTGGTTCACCGTGCCCTCGATGGTGCAGCCCGAGGCAATCAGAGAATCGCCCACGGCCAGGCAGCCGCCGGGGGAGAGGTACCGGCTGGGGGGATAAAGCTGCGGCCGGCAGCGGATGGGCCAGGCCGCCTCGAACAGGTCGAAGGTGGGCTCTTTGCCCAGCAGGTCGGCATGGGCGTTATAGTAAGCGTCCAGCAGGCCGATGTCCCGCCAGTAGCGGGGCTGGCCGGCGGCGTCCCGGAAGTTGTAGGCGAAGACCTTTTTGCGTCCCACCATCTGGGGGATGATGTCCCCCCCGAAATCGTGTTTGCTGCTTTTCTTTTTGGCGTCCTTGATGACCTCCTCCACCAGGGTCCGGGCCCGGAAGATATAGACCCCCATGGAGGCCAGGGAGAAGCCGGGGGCCCCGGGCAACCCCGGGGGCTTGGCGGGCTTTTCCAGAAAATCCTCCACTTCGGCCCCGGCGTTCACCTTGAGAATGCCGAAGGAGCTGGCTTCCTGGCGGGGCACCATCACCGCGGCCACCGTCATGTCGGCGTCCCGGGAGAGATGGAAGTCCAGCATCTCCCGGTAGTCCATCTTGTAGACATGATCGCCTGAGAGGATCAGCACCTGTTGGGGGCGTTCCTGCTGCAGCAGGTTCAGGTTTTGGTAAATGGAATCGGCGGTGCCCCGGTACCAGCGGCTCACCATAATCTGCTGGGGCGGCATCGAGTAGATGAACTCCCCCAGGTCCGGGTGCATGATATCCCAGGCGGCCCGCAGGTGCTGGTCCAGTGAGAAGCTGCCGTACTGGCTGAGGACGTAGATGCGGCGAATGCCGCTGTTGAGACAATTGGACAGGGTGAAATCGAGGACCCGGTAGAGGCTGCCGAAGGTGATGGCCGGCTTGGCCTTGTCCCGGGTCAGGGGAAAGAGGCGCTCGCCCTTGCCGCCGGCCATGATGATGGTAGTGAGATCCTTCTGGCCGTCCATTATTTGGCGATCAGCTCTTTGACCTTGGCCTTGAGTTCGGTGAGGTCCGAAGATTTTACCACATAGGCGTCGGCGGCCCAACTCATGAAACTTTCCTGGTATTGGGTGTAAGCGGAGTTTAGAATCACCGGCAGGCCCTCTTTCAAACCGAGGATGCGCGGCAGTGCCTCCAGGCCGTCCATGCCGGGCATGCGGATGTCCAGAATCACCAGGTCCAGGGCCTTTTCCTGCACCTTCTTCAAGGCCTCCCGGGCGTTGCCCGCGATGAGCACCCGATAGCCTTCGTCGCTTAGCTCCTCCTGCAACAGGGTGCGGATGGCTTCGTCATCATCCACCACCAGGATGGTTTTCATCAGGGATTCCCCGGGATGGCCGTTCTCCCTGGGCGGACGCCGCCAGGCGGCCTGTCCAGGTATGCTGAAATTGATATTAGCAGATGCTCCGCTTCACTCGAAATAGGCTGCAAATGGACTACGGAACGAGTTTGGAGCCCTTAGTTGCCGGATATCTTAATATATATATGGTCTCCACTGACCTGGGGCAACCTCCAGCGCAAAAAAAAATGAGGAGTACGGGGATTTGGCCTCAAGGAAGGACGCCGCCCGGCGGCGGCTGCCACTTTTCCCCCAGAAACAGTGGCAATTCGGCGGCGCAGATGGGGGCCGGCTGGATAATCCAGCCGGTGTAAGCGGCCAGTTCCTCTTTGAGGGGCGCCAGCACCCCGGGGATGATGAGCCGGTGCTGGGAGAGCCGCCTGCCCAACCGGTGGGCCTCCAGGGCCTGGTCCAGGCGCTGCGGCGTGAAGCTGCGGTAGATCATGGCCATGTCCGCGGTATCTCCCCGGGTGTCCACCAGGAGCAGGTAGAAGGGGCTGATGGTCAGGGCCAAAAGACCGCTGAGCACCGTCAGGGTTAATTCGCTGTTGCCGGTGACCAGGAGCGGCGCCTCGGGGCCCGGCTGGTTGAGCTCGAAGAGGTCCGGCGGCACCGGCTGCGGCACCTCCCGAGATGGCACCGGCGGCAGGACCTCTTTAGCCCTGAGGGCCAGGGACAGGGCATAGCGCTTTCCGGGGGCCAGGTTGGGGCAATCCTCCGGACGGACGAGGCCCGCCTGGAGCCTGGCGGCCAGCAGGGCGCAGTCGGAGGCGCCGGCGCCGACGCATTCCTCCGGGGTCAGGTACGGCCGGATGTCGATCTGGTCCAGGTAAAGATTGGCATAAAGCATATTAAGCGCCAGGGAAACAAAGTTAGCCCTACCCTAACAGGAATGGGCTTCCGGGTCAATGGACCCGAGTGCGGCTCTTTTAGTCCCCCCGGTTGCCCGGGATGCGGCCGGCCGTCCCCAAAGGGAGGCGCCGGGCCTCATCAGCCTGGTGAAGGCGTTCCTTAATTCAAGGAAAAGCGTTCCGGGGAGAGGCTCTGGCTCCGGCGCCGGCGGACCGGTAATCCGCCAGCCGGGGCGAGCGCCATCCAGCCAGGCCAGGCCCCGCAAATTCTCTTGCGTTTTTAAGCCAGTTGCTGTAAGAATTACTCGATAGGCAAGTATTCCAGACGAGACTTGGTAATAAAGGAGTTTTTCCCAAGAGCCACCGGCTAATTTTTAACCAAATTTCAGGTGAAGGCGCAGTCCCGGCCCGAGGTCGACGTGGCTTCGGGGGTACGGTTTTGGCCCAAAATTCGGTTTTTACCAGCGTGCCCACCGCCCATCCCGGTTCCCCCTTTACCCCAGCCCCCGGAGACTCATGGCCGTAACCCTATGGCAGCCAATAACCCACTCACCCAAATTCTGCCGCACCTCACACAACTGACGCCCTACCAGGCCGGCAAACCCCTGGAAGAACTTGAGCGGGAATGGGGGCTGACCGACGCCATCAAGCTGGCCTCCAACGAAAACCCCTTGGGGCCTTCGCCCAAGGCCCTGGCCGCCATCGGCGCCAATCTTAGCAGCATTCACCGCTACCCTGACAGCCACGCCTATTACCTGAAGGAGGATCTGGCCGCCCACCTGGGGATCACCCCGGGGCAGCTCGTTCTGGGCAACGGCTCCGATGAGATCCTGGACCTGCTGGTCCGGGCCCTGGTGCCTGCCGGCGGCGAAGTCGTCAGCACCACCCACACCTTCCTGATGTACGGTCTGTTAACCGCGGCCGTGGGGGGCCTCTTCCGCCCGGTGCCCCTCAAGAATTTACGGGTGGACCTGAAGGGGGTGGCCGGGGCCGTCACTCCCCAAACCCGGCTGATCATCCTGAACAATCCCAACAACCCCACCGGCACCACCTTTTTGCGGGAGGAATGGGAGGAGTTTCTGGCCGCCCTGCCGGCCCAGGTCACCGTGGTTCTGGATGAAGCCTACCTCGATTTCGCCGACGACCCCCAGGTGCCCTCCGGGCTGGCCTACCTGGCCGAAGACCGGGCCCTGGTGGGGTTGCGCACCTTCTCCAAGGCCTACGGCCTGGCCGGTCTCAGAATCGGCTACGGCTACGGCCCCAGCAAGTTGATCGATTGCCTGAACCGCCTGCGTATGCCCTTCAACGTTAATCGGCTGGCCCAGGTGGCCGCCCGGGCCGCCCTGACCGACAACGACTTTCTGGCCTGCACCCGGGAACTGGTGCTGGCCGGCAAGGCGGAGATTTGCCGGGAACTGGGGCGCCTGGGCCTGGAATACGTTCCCAGCCAGGCCAACTTCATTCTGATCCGGGTGCCCAAACCAGGGCGGGAAGTCTATCAGGCCATGCTGCGCCAGGGAGTGATTATCCGGGCCATGGACGCCTACGGCCTGCCGGACCACATCCGGGTCAACGTGGGGTTGCCCCAGGAAAACCGGCGCTTCCTCCAGACACTGCAACAGGCGCTGGGGATCACGGGCTGAGTGGCAAAACGGGCGATTATCACCATCGACGGTCCGGCCGGGGCCGGCAAGAGCACGGTGGGCCGGCGGCTGGCACGCTCCTTAAATTATCTGTACCTGGACAGCGGCTCCCTGTATCGGGCCGTGGCCTGGCAGGCCCGGCGCCTGGGCCTGGAGATAAACGATCCCGGAGCCATGGGCCGCTTGCTGCCTGGTTTTAAGCCGGGGCTTAAGGCCGACGCTTCCGGTTTTCACCTGTCCATCGACGGACTGGAGGTTACCCAGGAGCTGCGGACCCCCGAAGTGACCCGGGCCGCCTCCCAGGTGGCCAGACTGCCGGCAGTGCGCCAGTGGGTCAAAGGGCATCTGCGCCATTTGGCCCGGGACGGCGGGGTGGTTGCCGAGGGACGGGACCAGGGCACCGTGGTCTTTCCGAAGGCCGGGTTTAAGTTTTACCTGGACGCCACTCTGAGCAGCCGGGCCCTCCGCCGGCAACGGGACTGGCAGGGGGACCATGATCCGCCTTCCCTGGAGGAGATCAGGGGCGATCTGGCCGCCAGGGATAGTCAGGACCGGGCCCGGGAGGAGGCGCCCCTGAGGGTGCCGCCCGGCGCCATGGTCATCGACACCACCGATTTGACTGTGGACCGGGTAGTGGAGCTCTGCTTGCAAAAAATTGGCGCCAATACAGCCGGCGCAGAATAGTAGATGCGAATAACTTAATAGATTGCCTACGGAGCCGGGGTGGCTGCGGCACAGGCTTAAGCCTGTGAGTGGTCCGCCCGGGTGACCGCAAGACCAACAAGGAAGCTTATGGCCGTGAACCGGCCGGTGGGAAAATAACCCAGTAAACCCGTTTAAGGGGGACAACCTGACATGGAAGGTATGGAAAAAACAGAACTGCACAACCAGACCCAGCCGGAGGAAATCGAGACCCGGCCGCAACCCGAGGACGAAGCTGCCGCCTCGGCGCCGGCAGCATCGGTGGAGGCAGCCCCGGTGGAAACTTCTCAGGGAGAGGCCGCACCCGAGATGCCGGACATGGAATCCATGAGCGACCTCTATGAAGAGAGCCTCAGGAGGGTTCAGGAAGGGGAAGTGGTCAAAGGCCGCATCGTCTCCATCACCAAAGACTTCGTCATGGTGGACATCGGCTACAAATCCGAAGGCCAGATTCCCATCCACGAATTCACCACCCCGGAAGGCGAAATCACCGCCCGGGTCGGGGATGATGTTGAGGCCTTGATGGAGAGCAGGGAAGATGAGGAAGGTGCCCTCATGCTCTCCAAAAACAAAGCCTCCAAGATCAAGGTCTGGGAAGATATCAGTGCCGCCTACAACCACGATGGCGAGGTGACCGGCATCGTGGTGGCCAAGGTTAAGGGAGGGCTTTCCGTGGACATGGGGGGCATCATCGCCTTTCTCCCCGGCTCCCAGGTGGACCTGTCCCCGGTACGTCACACCGACCACCTGATTGGGGAGAAGTTCTCCTTCCGGGTGCTGAAGTTCAACCGCAAACGGCGCAACGTGGTGCTGTCCCGCCGGATTACCCTGGAAAAGGCCAAGAATGAGGCCAAGGCCACCTTGCTGGCTACCCTGGAAGAGGGCAAGACCCTGGAAGGGGTGGTGAAAAACATCACCGACTACGGCATCTTCGTGGACCTGGGGGGCTTGGACGGCCTGTTGCACATCACCGACCTCTCCTACGGCCGGGTGCGCCACCCCGGCGATCTCTTCAAGGTGGGCGATCCCATCACCGTCAAGGTGCTGAGCTTTGACCGGGAAAAGGAACGCATCTCCCTGGGCCTGAAACAATTAGCGGCGGACCCCTGGAGCACCGTGGAAGAAAAATATCCCCTGGGCTCCCGGGTTCAGGGCAAGGTGGTGAGCCTCACCGATTACGGCTCCTTCGTGGAGTTGGAACCGGGAGTGGAGGGCCTGATCCACATCACCGAGATGTCCTGGACCCGCAAGATTCGCCATCCTTCCCAGGTGCTCACCGCCGGCGACCTGGTGGAAGCCACCGTCCTGGAACTGGAGCCCAACCGCAAGCGCATCTCCCTTAGCCTGAAACAGGTGGAACCCAACCCCTGGGAAGTTATTGGCGAGAAATACCCGGTGGGATCGGTCATCGAAGGCAAGATTAAAAATATCACCGACTTCGGCATCTTCATCGGCATCGACGAAGGCATCGACGGCCTAGTGCACATCTCTGACATCTCGTGGACCAAGCGTTTCAAACACCCCTCGGAGATCTACAAGAAGGGCCAGGTGATACAGGCCAAGGTACTTTTCATCGATAAGGAAAATGAACGCTTTTCGCTGAGCATCAAGGACCTGGCCTCCAACCCCTGGCAAACCATCGACCAACGCTTTCCAATGGGTGCCATCGTGTCCGGGCCCATCACCAACATTACCGACTTCGGTCTCTTCGTGGAAGTGGAAGAGGGCATCGAAGGCCTGATCCACATCTCCGAGTTAGGAAGGGACAAGATGGCCGGCCTCAAGGCGGGGGACACCATTCGGGCCAAGGTGATCCATAGCTCGGCCACGGAACGGCGCATCGGCCTGTCGGTCCGCAAGCTGGAAACCGACGAGGAACAGACGCACTACCGGGATTACCTCCATTCCCGCACCGAAGCCACCACCAATATTGGGGACCTGATTCGGGAAACCATGGAAGAGAAGCAGACCAAAGATAACGGGTAAGAGCCAAGGCGATGAAACTACCATCCCTGTTGAACGGCATCCTGATCGGCGTGCTGGCGGTCCTCTTTCTGGTGGGCGTCACCGTGCTCGCCTCTCAGATTTTTGGGAAAGGCGGCGGGGTAGGCTGGGGGACCAGCCAGGGTAAAGTGGGCGTGGTCGAAATCAAGGGGATCATCAGCGATTCCAGGACCACCCTCAAACAACTGGACGACTTCGGGGATGACCCGAGCATCAAGGCCATTGTCCTGCGCATCAACTCTCCTGGAGGCGCGGTGGGCCCCTCCCAGGAAATTCTCAGGGAAGTGGAGAAAATCCGCAGGAAGAAAAAGGTGGTAGCCTCTCTGGGAACCCTGGCCGCCTCGGGAGCCTACTACATCGCCTGCGGCGCCGACCTCATCATGGCCGATAGAGGCACCGCCACCGGCAGCATCGGGGTGATCATGGAGTTCACCAACGTCGAGGGCCTCACCAAGAAGGTCGGCCTCGATTTTTTCACCCTGAAATCCGGGCGCTACAAGGATATTGGCTCTCCCTTCCGGCCCATGACCCCGGAAGAAAAAGAGTATATGCAGAACCTGCTGGATAACATCTATCAGCAGTTTTTAAGCGACGTGGCTCGCAATCGCAAGATACCTCTGGAGAAGCTGCGGCCCCTGGCGGAAGGCAGGATCTACACCGGGGAGCAGGCCAAGGAGATAGGCCTGGTGGACGTGTTCGGGAACCCCGAGGACGCCATCGAAAAGGCCGGACGCCTGGGCGGCATCCGGGGCAAGGTGGAAGCGGTCTATCCCCCCAAGGAAGGCAGTTTGCTGCGCTACCTGCTGGGCAATGACACCGAAGAAACCTTGTCCAACCTGACGGCCTTCGCTTACCCCCAACCGGCCTTCCTGCCAACGTGGTTTAAGTAACAGCCTCGCAGAGTTGGGCAGGCGTCCGCCAGCTTAAAAGACCGGATGGCGGTCAAGGCCGGCGCCCCCACACTGCGGCTGTGGTTAAAAGCGCCTGAACCTTGCTCTAATCCTCGTCTCTCCACCCTTGAATGACCACCACGGTTTTCCCCACCTCGGCCCAATCAAATAGCCGTTCAATATAGGGATCCTCTACGTGAACACAACCGTGGGTGGCCCAGTTCACTCTTTCGGCGGGCGGGGGCACTTCTCCGCCATGAATGGCTTTCATTTCTTTGAGATCGAAAAATAGGGAATAAGGCATGGCCGTATCGTATTTTTTTGAATAATAATCTGCATCTTTCAATTTTACCGGATAGATGCCCGGATTGGTGGTCGTTTCATCATCACCGGTGATTACGGGAAATTCGAAGAGTTTTTTGCCGTTTTCGTAGGCCGCCCCCACCTGCTTGTGCTGGTTAATCCAGATCACTTTCTCGTAGCGCTGGAATGCATTCGCGGCCGCAGCCGGTGAAACGGCCAGATGAAGCAAAATAGGAAAGCCCAGGAGCAAAAGATATCTTTTCATCAGTCTTTATTTTTTCGAAGTGAGGAATAGCTTCAGCGGGCTCGATTCAAATTCTTGGGAATTATATGCTTGACTCCCGATTCCATCACGGGCGTAAGGGCGGCGTCTCAGTGGCACAGGCCTCTGGCCTGTGGGTTTGCCCTGGGCGGGGAACCCCCACCCCTACAAAAGATAATCGAGGGATTCAAATAATATAATCCCCAAATTTTTTCAAGTGAAGAGGCCCACCGGTCCCTTGCCCTCCCGGATGATTTCCGGGGCGTCGTCGATCAAGGAGATGATGCTGGAGGGAGCGGGCAGGATGATGCCCCCGTCGATAACCAGGGCCAGGTGCGGCTTGAACTTGTCCTCGATCTCATAGGGGTCGCTCTCTACCGGGCCATCGGGCAGCGATGCGCTGGTGCTGATGATGGGATGCCCGAGCAGGCCAACCAGCGTGAGGGCAATGGGGTGGTCCGGCACCCGAATGCCCACGGTGCGCCGTTTGGTCTGGAGAATCTTGGGCACCTGCCGGGAGGCCTCCAGCACGAAGGTGTAGGGCCCGGGCAGCAGGCGCTTCATCACCTTGTAGGCATAATTGCCCACCTGGGCGTATTCGCTAATATTTTTCAGATCATGGCAGATGAAACTGAAGGGCTTGCTGGTGGGCCGGCGCTTGATCTGGTAAATCCTGGCGATCCCTTTGAGGTTGTAAAGGTCGCAGCCAATCGCATAGGTGGTGTCGGTGGGATAGGCGATGAGACCGCCTCCCAGGAGGGCCTCCACCGCCTGACGCAACAAGCGCTCCTGGGGGTTCTGGGGGTTGATCTTGGTAATCATTGCTTGCCTTTGAGTTGTGGGAGTCCAGGGGCGGCCCAATGGGGCGCCCCTACTCCTGCTGTTTCTTTTTTTTCGGTTGGCGCTTGGGCTGCTTGCCGCCCCGCTTCCTGCCTTTACCCTCTTTAGCCGCTGCTGGGGCCGGGGCCGGGGCCAGGGCCGTCTCCGGAGCCGGAGAGGTGGTCTTGAGGAAGACCGCCTCCACCTGGTCTTTGAGCCAGTGGCCGTCCCACCACTCTATGGGGTCCACGAATTCCCCCTGGAGGGCCACCCCAAAGTGGAGGTGGTCGCCCCCGGCCAGGCCGGTGGTGCCGGTTTGGCCCAGCACCGTCCCGGTCTCCACCCGGTCGCCCACCTTCACGTCTATCCGGCTCAGGTGGCTATACTGGGAAAAGACCCCCAGGCCGTGGTCGATGATCACCGTATTGCCATAGATGCCCAGGGGCTCCGCCATAACTACCACCCCGCGGTTGGCTGCGGGCACCGGGCTGTGCACCACTGAGGCCAGGTCCACCCCCAGGTGCACCTCGTGGTCCACGGGCTTGTTCTGATAGATATAGGTGCGCCGGTCCCCGAAACCGGCCTCGGTCTTGCCCAGAAAACGATGGAAGGGGCCGGACCACAAGGGTTGGGGGTTGCTCCTGGAGCAAACCTGGCGCACCCGTTCATGGTTCTGGCGACGCGTCACTTGATTGAGCTCCAGGAAATTCCCCAGGAGGTCGCCGGGCTTGGCCACCGGCAGGGTGGCGGCCACTTTGGCCAGAAAGGCGTCCGAGAGCTTGATCTGGTCGCTGCGCCATTTCCGGGGCTTCACCTTCAGGGGAATGGCCTGCTGCACCTCCTGGCCGCCGGAGCGGGCCACCAGCTCCAGTCGCAGGATGGCGGGCCCCTCCTGGGGGATCGGGAACAGCACCACGTAATCCCCGGACCCTCCCCGGGGATTGGCAAAGCCCCGGTATAACACGCCCCCCACCAGCACCCCGGATTCCTGAACCGGCTTGCTGAGGTGGTAGGCCATGGCCCCGGTGCCCCCGGCGTACACCAGGCGGCTCATCGACTGCATGGAGACGGAGGCCGGGACCAGGTCGATGACCACCTCCCGGCTCAAGACCGCCAGGCGGCCCCGGAACATCTCCCGCCAGGAGCGATCCCGCACCGAGGCCGTGAGGGTGGCCTTCCCGTCCTTGAACCCCAGGGCTTTGGGCTCCAGAGTGAAGGGGATCTCCACCTGCTCCCCCGGCCCGCCGCCGGGAGGGAATTGGCGCTCCAGCACCACCTGCTCCCGGCCGGCCTGGGTGAGGCTGACCCTAACTTCCCGCAAGCCGCTGGCTCCAGCCCCGGCCTCCAGGGTGAGGGCGGTCTTGGGGCCCACCACCTCCACCGGGGTCATGAGGCGCACCCACGGGGGCGCGCCGGAGGCCGGGTGCAGATACAGAAGCCATACCAGGCCGCCCAACAGCAGCAATCCCAGGATGGACCAGAGGGGCAGGCCTATCTTTTTGTCCTTACGCGGGGTCGCAATCGGGTTCATGCCTAATAGTATCAGGGAAGCACCGGCCCGGCAAGGCGGGAACGGGGATCGCTTCCCTCCTTCTTGCCATTAGAGCCAGGGCGGATTATGCTAGTATCAAGCCGCCCGGCGAGAATGAAAGCCAGGCTGCCGCGCCTGGTGGTGGCGCGCGCCTTGGGACAGGAGATCATACCCGTGCCAGCGAAGACCGAAGAAATCACCCTGACCTTGGGAGGGATGCACTGCGCCGCCTGCGTGGCACGGGTAGAACGGGCCTTGACCGCGGCTCCCGGGGTGGAGCTGGCCACGGTCAATCTGGCCACCCGCCAGGCCAGGGTGCGTTATCAGCCTCAGGCCACCGGCCCGGAGGCCCTCACCGCGGTGATCCGGGAGGCCGGCTATGAAGTGGAAGGCGCGTCCCGGGAATCCCAGCCGCCCCCCTCTCCGGAAACCGAAGTCCTGGCCTTTCGCAACCGCTTTCTGGTGGCCCTGGTCCTGAGCCTGCCGGTATGGGCCTTCATGATCCCCCCGGTGGCGCACTTGGCCGGTCTGGGGCGCCAACCCCTCCACTTCCTGCTGCTGGCCCTCTCCACCCCGGTGATGTTCTATTCCGGGGCTCCGTTCTTTGCCGGGGCCTTCAGCGCCGCCCGGCACCGGACCACCAACATGGATACCCTGGTGGCCCTGGGCACCTCCACCGCCTATTTCTTTTCCGCCTGGATCACCTTCTTTCCCGGGAGCGTCGCCGCCGCGGCCCGGGAGACGGTCTATTATGACACCGCCCTGATGATCATCACTTTCATCCTGCTGGGGCGTTGGCTGGAGGCCCGCACCCGGGGACGGGCCTCGGAGGCGATCCGCCGCCTCTTCGCCCTGGCCCCGCCCAGCGCCCGGGTGCGCCGGGACGGGGTCGAGCAGGAAGTGGACCTGGAGCAGGTCGTGGTTGGTGATCTGGTGCTGGTGCGCCCCGGAGAGAAGATTCCGGTGGACGGGGTGGTGGTCGAAGGGATCTCCGCGGTGGATGAAGCAATGCTCACCGGGGAGAGCCTGCCGGTGGTTAAAGAGCCGGGGGCCGAGGTTTGGGGCGCCACCTTGAACCAGCGGGGCTTCCTGGTCTTTAAGGCTAGCCGGGTAGGTGAGCAAATGGTGCTCTCCCAGATCATCCGCCTGGTGGAAGAGGCCCAGACCAGCAAGGCCCCCATCGAGCGCCTGGTGGATAAGGTGGCCTCTATCTTCGTGCCGGTGGTCATGGGGCTCTCCGCCCTCACCTTCCTGGCCTGGTTCCAGTTCGGGCCGCCGCCGGCCGTCAGCCGGGCCCTGGTCAGCATGGTGGCGGTGCTCATCATTGCCTGCCCCTGCGCCATGGGGCTGGCCACCCCCACCGCGGTCATGGTGGGCGCCGGCCGGGGGGCCGAGTTGGGTATCCTGATGCGGGGCGGCGAGCCCCTGGAGCGGGCCTACCGCCTTACTACCGTGGTTTTCGATAAGACCGGCACCCTCACCCGCGGCGCCCCCCAGGTGACCGACATCCAGGCCTGGGAGAACTGGAGCGCCGACCGGGTCTTGGCCCTGGCTGCGGCCCTGGAGGCCAGGTCGGAGCATCCCCTGGCCGAAGCGGTGACCCAGGCGGCCGCCTTGAAAAACCTGGAGCTGCCGCAGGTGGCGGAATTCCAGGCGCTGCCGGGCCTGGGGGTGGAAGCCCGGGTCGAGGGCCAGGAGGTGCTCCTGGGCTCGCTCGCCTTCCTGGCGCAAAAACAGATAATTACCGACACCCTGGGCGTCCAGCAGGAGGAGCACGCCCGGGAAGGCAAAACTGCTATCTTTCTGGCGGTGGCCGGGAAACCGGTGGGCCTCATCGCCGCGGCGGACACCCTGAAGCCGGGGGCGGCACAAACCGTGAGGGCCTTGCAGGAGATGGGCCTGAAGATTGTGCTCTTGAGCGGCGATAACTGCCTCAGCGTGGCCGCGGTGGCGCACAGCGTGGGCATCGCCGAGGTGCTGGCCGAGGTGCTGCCCGGCGACAAGGCCCGAAAAGTGGCGAAGCTCCAAGAGGGTGGCGAAGTGGTGGCCATGGTGGGCGACGGCATCAACGACGCCCCGGCCCTGGCCCAGGCCGACGTCGGCATCGCCCTGGGCACCGGCGCCGACGTGGCCGCGGAGGCCGCCGACCTCACCCTGATCCGGGACGACCTGGCCCTCATTCCCCAGGCCATCCTGCTGTCCCGGCAGATGATGCGAATCATCCGCCAGAACCTCTTCTGGGCCTTCTGCTACAACGTGGTGGCCCTGCCGGTGGCCGCCGGGGTCTTTTACCCCATCTGGGGCTGGACCCTGAACCCGGGCCTGGCCGCGGCCGCCATGGCCATGAGCTCGGTGTCCGTGGTCAGCAACTCCTTGCGCCTGCGGCGTTTTAAGGCGGAGTGACTTGGGGGAGGGATTGTAAGTGGGCCGGCGGCCCTTATCGCCTCCCCCAACCCTCCTCAATTTCATTTATTATGTGAAAGGGAGGGGCGACCCGCTTGGCCGCCCTTTTTGGCCTGGTGGCACCGGCATCCTGCCGGTGCAGCACAGGCTGGAAGCCTGGGCCACCACCTCTAATCCCTAACCCCTGACCCCTGCCTCTTTCACACCAATTGCCGGTACAGCTCCAGGTAGGCCTGGGCGCTCTTGGTCCAGGAGAAGTCCTGGGCCATGGCGTTCTGCATGAGGCGCAGCCACAGTTTCTGGTCGCGGTAGGCCTCCAGGGCGGTGTGGATGGCCTTCAGGAAGGCCTCAGGGTCATAGTCCTCGAAGACGAAGCCGGTCCCCGGCTCGACGGGGCTGCCCGCCGGGGTGACGGTGTCCGCCAGGCCGCCGGTGGCCCGGACCACAGGAATGGTGCCGTATTTCATGGAATAGATCTGGTTGAGGCCGCAGGGCTCGAAGCGCGACGGCATGAGAAACATGTCGGCCCCGGCCTCTATGAGGTGGGCCAGCCGGTTGTCGAAGGCCACCAGCACCCCCAATTTGCCGGGATACTTGGGGGCCTCTGCGGCCAGCCAACGCTGGTAATGTTCATCGCCGGTGCCCAGGATGACCACCATCAATTCCTGGTTCATGAGCTGGGGCAGCACCTGGGCCACCAGGTCGAAGCCCTTCTGGTCCGCCAGGCGGGAGATCATGGCCAGGATGGGGGCCTTGGCCAGCTTTTTGGAGAGTCCGAAGGCTTCCATCAGGGCGGCCTTGTTGGCGGCCTTGCCCTTGAAGTCGTCACGGCTGTAATTGGCCGGCAGCAGCGAGTCGTTCTCCGGGCTCCATTCCCGGTAATCCACTCCGTTGAGGATGCCGTGCAGGTCTCCGGCGCGCTGGCGCAGCACCCCTTCCAGCCCAGAGCCGAACTCGGGGGTCTGGATCTCCTCACTGTAGCGCTGGCTGACGGTGGTGATGGCGTCCGCAAAGACGATGCCGCCCTTGAGGAGGTTGATCCGGTTGTAGTATTCCAGGCCGTTGATCCCGAACAGGGACCAATCCAGGCCCAGGCGGGGAAACCTGTCCTTGGCAAACAGACCCTGGTAGGCCAGGTTGTGAATGGTAAGCACGGACTTGGTCCCGGATAACGCCTCCTCTTTCCCGGCCCAGAGATTTTTCAGATAGACCGGAACCAGGCTGCTTTGCCAGTCGTGGCAGTGGATCACGTCGGGCTTGAACTCCATGGCCCGGCAACTGGGCAGCACTGCGGCGCTGAAGAAGGCGAAGCGTTCCAGGTTGTCGAAATAATCGCCCCTGGCGGTGCCGTAAAGCTGGCTGCGGTCGTAGAACTCGTCCCGGGCCACGAACCAGAAGGGATAATCCCCAGAGCTGGGGGCCATGAGGTCGAAGCCCAGGTTGAGGGGCTCCGGCAGGGGCGCCTCCAAATCCTCGGCCACCGCGAGGGTGGGGATCTTGCCCTGTTTCACCGCGCGGTAATAGGGCAGCAGGACTTTGACCTCCACCCCCAACTTCTGGAGGGCATAAGGCAGAGTGCCCACCACATCCGCCAACCCCCCGGTCTTGGCGAAAGGTATCCCTTCGGAGGCCACGAACAGCACCTTCAGCTTCTCAGCCATTTGCACTCCTTCTGTTTTCTGTTTTCCGTTTTCTGTTTTCTGTTTTCTGTAAAAAATCTATCCGTCTGACCGCTCGAGACTGTCGTGTCTTGAGGGCCGGATTAACACAGGAAACAGAAAACCGGCAACGGATAAAATGTAGAGCGTGGTCAAGCCCGCCAACTCTATTAGCAAGAACCGCCTGAGTGAAGCGTACCCGCCTTAACACAGAAAACCGAAAATAGGAAACTATCAGTATTTGTAGATCAGGTCGATATTCGAGGCGACGAAGCCTTTCTCCCCTTCGTTCAGGGTAAATTCAAAGATGAAGTCCCGGCTGGGCAGATTATCCGGATGCATTCCCCGGGGCAGGTCTTTTTCCAGGAAGAACACCGAGGCATAGGGCGATTCTTCCAAGCGGGTGTCGGTCACCCAGACCTTGCCGAAGCTCTGCATAAAACGAAAAAACCCATAGGACCGGTCTTGGAAGTACTTGGTGCAGACCCCTCGCACCCGGCTGCCCACCTCGCCCCAGGGGGGCGCCCCGGCATAGGCCGGCGAAGTGGGCAGCAGGCCCGGGACCAGGTATCCCGGGATGAACAGGTCCACCTCCCGGCGCAGCCGCCCGGAGACGTTGGCAAAGGCGATCAGTTCCACCCGGCAGCCTTTGTTTTGCACCATGGTTACCACGCTGCAGAAATCGCCGTCCCCGGTGAACAGGTAGAGCAGGTCCAGGCGCTCCGATTGGGAAACGATATCCAGGGCCATCTCCATGTCGAGGTTGGCCTTGCCGTAGGTGCGTCCGGAGTCGTCCGTGTACCAGCGGATGGGCTTCTCCACCGCTTTGAAGCCCAGGTCGCGCAGGGTGAGGATGAAATTCAAGGTATTTTTATAATTGGGATCGGAGATGGCCCGCTCTTCGTCGATGGCCACATAGGCGTTGAGGCGCATCACCTCGTCCCCATCCCGGCCGACGAAACGGCGGACGACTTCGTAGCGCATACCGTAGCCGCCGCTGCGCATGATATTCATGGAATCCACATAGACGCCGATTCTTCTGGTCATTTAAACAGGCTCCTTTGGCCGCTTCACTAAAATTGGGGAATACCTTTGCTGCCTAACGCAGATACCCTGGTAAGCATGATCCTTTTCCGCCAGGCCAACTAAGTACCCGATTTTCTCCACCCAATGGTGGACAGGGTTAGGGTGATGGGGACGCAATCACCTGCTCCCGCGGTTAATAAATACGCTACCGGATCTGTGATGCTGGCGTACTAAGATAACCGGCGCGGGCTGGCGCCCGACCCTGGGGGCGTCGGCCCTGGCCGGTGATTTTGAACCATCAAAGTTTAGAGGAAAAACCAGCGGGCCGCAAGTCGCCTTGATGGGAAGCTCGATTTTCCCCGGCGCCGCTGGGGAACGCGGCAGCAAGGGTTTGGGCCGGCAGCGCGCTTTTGCTCACTATGGAGAAACCTCGCACCAAACTAAGCCTGCCGGGCCTTGCAATCCCGGTCCAGCCTCCTTAATATCTAGACTGCCGGGGTGATCCGATCACAGGCGGGAAGCCTGTGCCCTTGCCGCTCCGAGACCTGACCCTGGAAAGTGAGGATTGTGGTCGCTCACCGGATAGATCCGCACCTGTTCGTGGTCTTTGGCGCCACCAGCGATCTGATGCGCCGCAAGCTGCTGCCGGCCCTCTATCGTATAAGCGAACAGTACGGCTGGGAAAATCGGCTCCTGCTGGTGGGCCTCTCCCGCCGGAACCTGGATGATCAGGAATTCCGGGTCATGGCCCGGGAGGCCCTGGCCGAGGCCGGGCTTCCCCAGACCGGCCATGCCGACGCCTGGTGCGATCAGTGCCTCTTTTTCCAGTCTCTGGGAGGGGAAACCCCCGAAGATTACCGGGCCCTGGCCGACCGGCTCCAGTCCCTGGAAACGGCCCACCGGTTTCCGGGGAATCGCGTCTTTTATCTGGCCCTGCCCCCGGAGGCCTTCGAACCGGCAATTACCGGTTTGGGCCAGGCCGAATTGAACCGCAGCCCCGGCTGGACCAAGCTGGTGGTGGAGAAGCCCTTCGGCCGGGACCTGGAGTCGGCCCTGAGCCTCAATCAACTGCTGCACCGCTATTTCGACGAATCCCAGATCTATCGCATCGACCATTACCTGGGAAAGGAGACGGTGCAAAACCTCCTGATCTTCCGCTTCGCCAATGACATCTTCGAGCCCCTCTGGCACCGGAACCTGGTGCAAAGCGTCCAGATCAGCGTGGCGGAAACCGGCGGGGTGGGGGATCGGGGCAGCTATTACGAGCATGCCGGGGCCTTGCGGGATATGGTGCAGAACCACCTCACCCAGCTCCTCACCCTGATTACGATGGAGGTGCCGGTGACCTTCGAGCCGGAGGCCATCCGCGGTGAAAAAGCCAAAGTCCTGCGGGCCGTCACCCCGGTGCGCCCGGAGGACGTGGTTTGCGGCCAGTATACCCGTGGAACCGCGGATGGCCAGACGGTGCCCGGGTATCGGGAGTTACCGGGAGTTTCTCCCAATTCCGAAACCCCAACCTTTGTCGCCTTGAAGCTGGCCATCGAGAACTGGCGCTGGAGCGGGGTGCCCTTCTACCTGGTCACCGGCAAGGCGCTGCCCTCCCGCTTCACCCAGATCGCCGTCACCTTCCGGTGCCCGCCGGTGTGGCTCTTCCAGCCCCTCAAGACTTCCTGCAACCCCAACGTGCTGGTGCTCACGCTGCAGCCGGATGAGGGCTTTGACCTCCATTTTCAGGTCAAGGCGCCGGGGGAACCCCTGGAGCTGAGAACCCAGCGGCTGCGTTACCGCTACGCCGAAGCCTTCGGGTCCCTGCCTGAGGCCTATGAGACCTTGATCACGGACGTCATGGCTGGAGACCAGACCCTCTTCGTCCGGGCCGATGAGGCCGAAGCGGCCTGGCGCATCTATGCCCCGCTCTTGCAGGAGCCCCCCCTGCCGCCGCTCTTCTACCCCGCGGGCACCTTCGGCCCGCCGGCTGCGGCCCGGCTCATGGAGTGGCCCGACCCGGCTTTGCTTTACCGTTAAATTGCGATCCCTAAGCTGGAACCGCCCATTAACGACCGCCGCAGCAACCGCAATAGGTCAACAAGATGGGGAAGCAGGCGGGATTGAAAGCGTTCGCAGTCTTGAGATGGAATAATGCAAATGGCGGGATGCGCTTCGCTTTCCCGCCCTACGGACTCACCGGAAACCGAAAACCGGAAACCGGAAACCGGAAACCTTCTTCTTATCCCTGCTCCACCAGAATGACCTTGTGGTTCACCAGGTTGAGGCTGAGGATTTTGGCCTTCAGGACCTTCTGTTCCCCGAAGATGTTCACCAGGCGCAGGTTGTCGCCATCCGGTTCGATGAGGTCCACATCCTGGAGGATCAGCTCCTCCCGGCCATCTTTCAAGACGTAGGCTGAGGCTTCACACATCTTCCATAATCTCCCTTAGCTTGTGGCTGACGATCTCTTCCACCAGATGGGGCAGGGGCTCCGGCGTCAGGCCGACTATTGTCACCGCCTCCTGGGTCAAGGGCAGCAGAATCTTGGGGGCCGGGGCCGAGGCGATGGCCGCCGCCATCTTCGGGGTCACTTCTCCCATCATGGCGTTGGCCAGGACGATGGAGAGGCAGCCCAGGATGACGTCGGCGCCGGCCACGGTGCGGACGATGGCATTTTCGCCGCTGGCGCCCCGGTTGGCCCGGGCCTTCATCATCTGCGCGGTGGCCACCGCGTTGGTCCCCAGGGCGATGATCTCGTGCTCCTCCCGGTACACCTCTTTCAGGCGCTTGATGAGGGCGGCGCCGATGCCGCCCCCCTGCCCGTCGATCACGCAGATTCGCAACCTTTAACCCTTCCGCAGGCGGGCGAATTTTTCCCGCAATTTTTTGACGACGATCTCCGGCACCATACCCTCGATGTTGCCGCCGTGAACGGCCGCTTCTTTCAGGATGCTGGAGGAAAGAAAGACCCAGCGAAGCCCGGTCATCAAAAACACCGTTTCGACCTCCGGTTCCAGGCGCCGGTTCATCATGGCCAACTGAAACTCGTATTCGAAGTCGGTAACCGCCCGCAGGCCCCGGAGAATGGCCCTGGCCTTTTGGCGCTTGGCATAGTTCACCAGCAGGCCCTCGAAGCTGTCGATGGTGGTCTGGGGATAGTCCTTCAGAGACTCCCGGATCATTTCCATGCGCTCTTCAATGGTGAACAGGGACTGCTTGAAGGCGTTGGTGGCCACCGCCACGACGATGTGGTCGAAGATCTTCAGGGCCCGTTGAATCAGGTCCAGGTGGCCATTGGTAATGGGGTCGAAGGAACCGGGGTAGACCGCGATGTCAGGCATCAGCCTGGCCGCTCCTTTGGCTCAGAATTATCCAGGGCCCCATAGACGGCCACCTGGGTATCGCCATACCGCCGCAAGGTTTGCCGGGCCAACCCGAAGCCGGCCTCCGGCAAGGTCTCCCGGCGGCTGTGTTCCGCCACCACCAGGGCCTGCGGGCTCAGCAGGCCCGAGGCGGCCAGGGCTGCCAGGGTGGCCGCCGCCCCCTCCCGGTAAGGGGGGTCCAGAAAGACCAGGGAAAACCGGGCTCCCTGGGCGGCCAGCTTCTTCAGGGCCGCGGCCACCGGCAGCGGCAGCACCACGCTCAAGTCCTTCAGGCCCAGGGCCTCCAGATTGCGGCGCAGCCCCTTGAGGGCCGCGGGCTGGTCTTCCACGAAGACCGCCTGGGCCGCGCCCCGGCTCAGGGCTTCGATTCCCAGGGCGCCGGTGCCGGCGAACAGGTCCAGGACCTTGACTTCCAGGACCGCGGACCCCAGGATATCAAAGATGGCCTCCCGTACCTTGGCGGCGGTGGGCCTGGTCCGGCCCTTAACCGGGGCCAGGACCCGCCCCTTGAAGGCGCCGGCAATGATGCGCATAGGCTACCCCTTGGGAGTAGTCCCTGGTTTCCTTCTCGTTCCCAATTCTATCCTGGAAACGAGAGGGAAACTGCTCACTGCTCACTGCTCACTCTATTTTTTCAGATAATCCCGGATCAAGATCTCGGCGATCTGCACCGCGTTGGTCGCCGCCCCTTTACGCAGATTATCCGCCACCACCCAGAGGTTGAGGCCGTTGTCGATGCTGAAGTCCTCCCGGATGCGTCCCACCAGGGTAAGGTCCTGTCCGGCGGCCTGCAGGGGCATAGGGTACTGGAACTTGCCGGGGTCGTCCACCACCTTCACCCCCGGGGCGGCGGCCAGAATCTGCCGGGCCTCATAGGGAGTGAGTTTCCGCTCCGTCTCCACATTCACCGCCTCGGAGTGGCCATAAAACACCGGCACCCGCACCGTGGTGGCCGTCACCCGGATGGTCTCATCACCAAGGATCTTCTGGGTCTCGTTGACCATCTTCATCTCTTCCTTGGTGTAGCCGTTCTCCTGGAAGGCGTCGATGTGGGGCAGGACGTTGAAGGCGATGCGATGAGGGTAAACCTTGGCCACCGGGTCCTGGCAGGACAGCAAGGCCCGCACCTGGTCCAACAGCTCCTCCACCGCCTTCTGGCCGGTGCCCGAGACCGCCTGGTAGGTGGAGACTACCACCCGCCGGAGGCGGGCCGCATCGTGCAGGGGTTTCAACACCACCACCATCTGAATGGTGGAGCAGTTGGGGTTGGCGATGATGCCGCGGTTCGTGTAGAGCCCGATGTCCCGGGGATTGACTTCCGGGACCACCAGGGGGACCTCAGGGTCCATGCGCCAGGCGCTGGAGTTGTCCACCACCACCGCCCCGGCCGCCGCGGCGATGGGGGCGTACTCCTTGCTGATGCCGCCCCCCGCGGAAAACAGGGCGATCTCCACGCCGTCAAAGGAATCCTGGCCCAGCACCTCCACCGGAATCTCTTTGCCCAGGAAGGTGACCTCCTTCCCCAGGGAGCGCTCCGAGGCCAGGGGCGTGAGCCGCGCCACCGGGAAGCGGCGCTCCTCCAGACAGGCCAGCATCTGCCGCCCCACGGCGCCGGTAGCCCCCACTACTGCAACTCTATAAGTACCACCCATCGGTAAAATCTCCAGGGATTCTATGTATTAGCTGGCAGCGGTCCGCTGTAGGGGCGACCCGTTGGGTCGCCCGGGCGATCCAGCGGATCGCCCCTACGCGTCAGCTTTCAGCTTTTTGCTGAACGAAGTTAGCAAGTTATGTTGTACAGGGCGCGCCCTGCACGGGGAGTGCCCATCCTACCTGCTGCTCACTGATTCGGCGGCGTAGCGGGCGACGCGATCACCCACCTGGCCGGTGCTGAGGCCCATATGCCCCGCGGCCATGCTCTTCATGTCCCGGGACACCGTCTTCTTGATGGCGTCTTCCACCGCGGCCGCGGCCCCGGCCTCCCCCAACTGTTCCAGCAGCAACTGGGCCGCGGCAATGGCGGCGATGGGGTTGACTACCTGCAGGCCGGTGTATTTGGGGGCTGAGCCGCCGATGGGCTCAAACATGGACACCCCTTCGGGGTTGATGTTGCCGCCCGCGGCCACCCCCAAGCCTCCCTGGATGATGGCCCCCAGGTCGGTGATGATGTCGCCGAACAGGTTGTCGGTGACTACCACGTCGAACCACTCCGGGTTCTTGACAAACCACATGCAGGTGGCGTCCACGTGGGCGTAATCGGTGGTTATCTCCGGATACCGGGGCGCCATGGCCTCAAAGGCCCGGAACCACAGGTTGGAGGCATAGGTGAGAACGTTGGTCTTGGCCACCAGGGTGAGCTTTTTCACCTTCTGGCGCTTCTGGGCCAGCTCGAAGGCGAACTTCAAGCAGCGGTCCACACCTTTGCGAGTATTGATGGAGGTCTGAACCGCCACTTCATCCGGGGTGCCGTGCTTATGAAAACCCCCGGCGCCCCCGTACATGCCCTCGGTGTTCTCCCGCACCACCACGAAATCGATGTCCTGGGGGCCTTTGTCCTTCAGGGGGGTCTCCACCCCCGGATAGAGAACCACCGGCCTCAGATTGATGTATTGGTCCAGCTCGAAGCGGGCCCGCAGCAGGATGCTCTTCTCCAGGATGCCCGGAGCCACATCCGGGTGGCCGATGGCCCCCAGGTAGATGGCGTCGAACTGGCGCAGTTCCGCAAGCACGGAGTCCGGCAGGGTTTCGCCGGTGCGCAGGTAGCGCTCGCCGCCCAGGTCATAATAGGTGAAGTCATATTTTATCCCCGCCGGGCCGGCCACCGCCTCGAGCACCTTGACGCCCTCGGCCACAACCTCCGGACCGATGCCGTCCCCGGGGATTACGGCAATGCGATGAGAACCCATGGCTACCGCACCTCCAGATGTTTTTTCAAATGAGCCATCAACCCGCCGTCCGCCAGCAGTTCCTGCATGAAGGGCGGCATGGCACTGCTGGGGTATTGTTTGCCGGTACCCAGGTCGGTGATGATGCCGCTATCCAGGTCCACGCTGATCTCCTGCCCGTCCCGGATGGCCGCGGCGGCCTGGGGGGACTCGAAGATGGCCAACCCCATGTTGAAGGCGTTGCGGTAAAAGATGCGGGCGAAGCTGGCGGCAATCACCCCCGAGAGGGCCAGCGCCTTAAGAGCCACCGGGGCGTGTTCCCGGGAAGAGCCGCAGCCGAAATTCTTGCCGGCCACGATGAAGTCCCCGGGCCGCGCCTTCCGGACGAACTCCGGGTCGGCGTCCTCCATGGCGTGCCGGGCCAGTTCCTGCGGGTCCGAGGTACTGAGATAACGGGCCGGAAGAATCTCATCGGTGTTGATGTCATCCCCGAATCGATGCGCTCTGCCTTTAAGTTCCATGACCACCTTCCTCGTCGAGCGTTCATCTTAAGTGCAATTAGTAATGTTAACCTGAAAGATTAGGAAATTTCAAGGGCCTCATCCAGGCCCAAACCTCAGATCAGGTGAAGGGGCGATAGTGGGCAGGGATTCAGCGTGTGATTGGGCGCGCCTCTAGATTCCGCAGACTGGAAAGTCTAAAAAGCTTTGAAAGAAAAGTGCAGGTCGGATAAAAATAGAAAACCTTAAGCAAGGAAGCGACCATGCCGCCGCCGGAGAAACTGTATATCTACGAAATTGAAGGCCGGGTGGAGGCGCCGCCGGAACTTGCAGGGGCCGACTTCCTGGGCTGCTGGCGGGAAGGGGACTGCTCCTACCTCTTCTTCAGCGCCCCCCGGGAGGAGCGGGTGCGGGCCTGGCTGGCGGCCAGCGGCGCCGGGCGCTATTCCTCGGAGACGGTGCTCGGCTACGACGAGTGGGAGGCAGGCAAACCGCTTAAGCCGACCTCACTGGCCGGATTTCACCTCTGTCCGGTGTGGGAGGAACCGGCCCCGGGCCCGGGGGAGACGGTCATCCGCCTGGAGCCGGGTCTGGCCTTCGGCTCCGGCTACCATCCCACCACCCGGGGCTGCCTGACCCTGCTGCGCCGGGTTTTCGAAACCGAGCCTCCCCGGCGGGTGCTGGACCTGGGCACCGGCACCGGCATCCTGGCCCTGGCGGCCCTGGCTTTGGGGGCGGAGCGGGTGGTGGCGGTGGAGTATAACGAGCTGGCGGTGCGCGCCGCCGCCCGCAACCTGAAGCACCAGCAAGGGCCGGGGCAGGTCCTGCTGATCCAGGGTGAGGCCCGCCATTTCGCCCACCTCCAGGCCGACCTGGTCCTGGCCAACATCCACCTGGAGGTCCTGCTAGGGCTCCTTACAATTCCGGAGTTCCTGGAGAAGAAATGGTACATCTTCTCGGGCCTCCTGGGGACCCAGATGGCCCGCTTCACTGACCGCCTCCAGGCCTCGCCCCTTAAGGTGCTGGATACCTGGAGCGAAAACCTCTGGTTTGCCGTGCTGGCTAAAAGGGTCTAACGGATCAGTCCGTCGGATGGGCCATCTTGAAGGGATCGACCAGGCGGTCGAAATCCTCGGCAGACAGGTACCCGAGCCTGAGGGCGGCTTCCTTGAGGGTCAGTCCCTGAGCCCCGGCCAGTTGGGCAATCTTGGCCGCCCGGTCGAAGCCGATTACCGGACTCAGGCTGGTAACCAGCATCAGGGAGCGGTGCAGGCAGGCGTCCAGCGTCTCCCTGTCGGGTTTCAGGCCCGCCACGAAATAGTCGGCGAAGTTATGGCAGCTGTCGGCAAGAAGCTTGATAGACTGCATCACATTAAAGATCATCAGCGGCTTGTAGACGTTCAGCTCCAGGTAGCCTCCGGCCCCCCCGAAGGTCACCGCGGCGTCGTAGCCCATAACCTGCACGGCCACCATGGACAGCGCTTCGCACTGGGTGGGGTTGACCTTGCCGGGCATAATCGTGGAGCCCGGCTCATTGGCGGGAAAATCGAGTTCGTGCAGCCCCGCCCGGGGCCCGCTCACCAGCAGGCGCAGATCATTGGCAATCTTGTAGAGGGAGGCGGCCAGGGTCTTAAGGACGGCACTGGCCATAATCAGGGCATCGTGGGCTCCTATGACGCTGAACTTGTTGGCCGCGGACACGAAGGGGAGGCCGGCGAGCCCGGCTAGATGCCTGGCGGCCAGGTCCCCGAAGCCCTTGGGGGCGTTGAGGCCAGTGCCCACCGCAGTGCCGCCGATGGCCAGCCGGTAGAGCCCGGGGAGGGCTGCCTCGATTCTCTCCAGGTTGTCGTCCAGCATCCCCACATAGCCTGAAAACTCCTGCCCCAGGGTCAGGGGCACCCCGTCCATCATGTGGGTCCGGCCGATCTTGACGAGGTCCGCCCAGCTTTCCGCCTTCTCCTTCAGGGCATCCCGGAGTTTCCCGACCTTGGGAATAAGGCGCGCCCTAATGGCGGTGGCCGCGGCGACGTACATGGCGCTGGGAAAGATATCGTTAGTCGATTGCGACATATTGACGTGATCGTTGGGGTGAATCGGGTCTTTGCTTCCCAGGACCCCACCTGCCAGCTCAATGGCCCGGTTGGAGATCACTTCGTTGACGTTCGCATGGCACTGGGTGCCGCTCCCGGTCATCCAGACGTGGAGGGGAAAATTGCCGTCCAGCTTGCCCTCAATGATTTCCTCAGCCGCCTTAATAATCAATCCGGCTTCCTCTTCCGGCAGTTTGCCCAGCTCCCGGTTGGCCAGGGCCGCCGCCTTCTTCAGCAAAGCCAGGGCCAGGATCACCTCAGAGGGCATCAAATCTTCCCCGATGGAAAAGTGGAGCAGCGATCGCTGGGTTTGCGCCCCCCAATAACGGTGGGCGGGAACCTCAATTTCCCCCAGGCTGTCTCTTTCCAGTCTCGTTTTGGCAACAGATTGTTCGGGACTCATCAGGTTATCTCCGTCAAAGGTTCCCACGGCTGGCATCGGCCAGGTCCTGCAAGCGCTGGTCAATCCGTTAGCCGCGGCGCATTATTTTTCTGGATCAGGATTGGACAAAATCTTGTATTCCGTCCAGTTAAAATAGAGCATGGCTAAATCTAGTTATTTGAGCATCTACAATTTATAATGTGTGCTAAAACAAGCATGGTAGCCTCCCATGGAAGTACCCCCAAAGTGATTTTTAAAGCTAACTTGCAGTAAATGTGGAGATGGCCGCAGTTCTCCTTGTGTGGCTTTTTCTTTGTAGAAGTAGAGAACCATCACGAATAATCCGGCCACTGAATCAAGAGCATTTTTGAGATTGGCTCGGTGATACTCTGTGTGTCTATTGTGTTTTAATTTGTTGTATGCAGTCCACCAATCCGGGGGATCATCTTTTGGATTTTTCCATTTTTCCCAAGGCAATAAATTTAGACTATACCTAATTAATACCACTTCAAAATCAGGAATAGCAGGATAATTGAGGCAAATCTCATCATGATAAGCGTTAATATTTTTCGCCGTTGAACTTGGATTTAGCTTTTTACAAATTTGCTTGCATACTACGTCAACTTCCGCGGCAGCTGCCAGCAAAATCCTGGAAATTTCAATAGAAAAAGTCTCGAAGTTTTTTCGGTCAAATTCGACAAACCTGGACAACCGCTCTAAGTCATCTTCGATCGCAAGAAAGTAATTCCAGTGATCAATTTCAGTCATAATATTTCCACCTCCAGGCCGAAGACCTGCAGGGTATATTTCCATAATACAGGAAATTTTTTATCCTCCTCCTTTTTTTTCAAATAAATATGAATCCTGCAACCAGCGAAGGCCCAGTTTTCCAGTCCTTATAGGGCGGCCTGTGGCCGCCAAATTGCGGCGGGCACAGCCTGCCCTATTAGATACTATTAATCGCGGCGCAATTTTTCCCTGTATCAGGATTGGACAAAATGTTGTAAATTGTCCAGTTAGGAAAGCTTGATAAAGGAATAGTACGTTAGGAGAGGGGAATGAAAGACATTTGTTCTCTTGATGATTTCTTGGTTGACTTCTTGGTGGGTCATTGGGTTACAGTGATCGTGATTGGGGCATTTTGTGCTCTAGTGACTCCTTGGGCTAAAGAGATCGGGATTTTTGGGGGATTTGTTGGGACAGGTGTTGCAATAAAGACTTATAGAAGCAATAATTCAATTAGAAAATGGGAACTCATAAAAGAACTATTTGATGCTTTCATAACAGATGATCTATTATATGAATTTTATGAAAGAATTAAAAAAGAAAAGCCAATAGATTATAAAAACGACGAGAAAGAGTTACGACTATTGAATAAGTCTCTAACTATGTTCGATGCGCTGTGCTATTTTCAATGGCAGGGGTTGTTAGATAGTAAGTCATATGAATATTTTGCGACTGAACTATATAATTTTGCACTCAATGGTAGTGTCTGGGAGTATATGTGCGATATTAAGGAACTATATAAGCAGAAAGGCTTTCCACCTGACATTATTCCATTTACTGGATTTCCCGAACTAGTTAACAAGTTACTATCACTTGATGACTTCAAATTAAAGTCCCCTTCGCATTTAGAAAAAATTCGGATGGCGATGGAAAAACTGGACAATTGAGCGTATTTTGTCCAATTAATATTCATGAAAATTTTAAATGCAGAAAGCCCGTAGGGCGGGAAAGCGAAGCGCATCCCGCCATTAGGATTGATTTTCGGGTTGTAGTCAACGGTGTCAATGTTTTGGGTCAGGAGTTTCCTGCGTCTTTCCGGCAGCGCGATGTGAAATAGAATTTGCGGCCACGAACCAAGGCGCGAATAATGCTGGCCTATGTTAGGCCCAAACCAGTTGCGAAGGCGGAATGGGTTCCACTTTCCCGCCATAGGATTACTGAAGGCGGGATGCGCTTTACTTTCCCGCCCTACGGGAAAAATAGGAACCGGCCTCATAGGGCGGCCTGGGGCCGCCAAATTGCGGCGGGCACAGCCCGCCCTATTTATTAAGAGATTCTTCGGTCGCTCCGCTCCCTCAGAATGACAATTTCTCAACTGGATATCAGCCGTGCAGGGCCAGCAGCCGCAGTTCGGTCAGTTCCTCCACCGCGTAGCGCAGGCCCTCCCGGCCGAAACCCGAGGCCTTGACCCCGCCATAGGGCATGTTGTCCACCCGGAAGGCCGGAACCTCGTTGATGATTACCCCCCCCACTTCTAGGGTCTCGAAGGCCTGCCAGGCGTGGGCCAGGGTCCGGGTGAAGACCCCGGCCTGCAACCCGTAAATGGTGTCGTTGGCCATTTTAAGCGCCTCGGAGAATTCGGCGAAGGGCGCCATCACCACCACCGGTCCGAAAACCTCTTCCTTCCAAACCCTAAGATCCCGGCCCACCCCCTCCAGTACCGTGGCCGGCATGAGATTGCCCTCTCCCAGGCCACCGGCGGCCAGGCGCGCCCCGGCTCCCAGGGCTTCCTGGACGCACTGCCTGACCCTGGCCGCGGCCCCGGCGTCGATAAAAGGCCCCACCAGGGTTTCTTCCCGGCTCGGGTCCCCGGCCACCGCCTTCTCCTTCACGGTCCTGAGAAAAATATCTCTAAAATCCTGGTAAATATCCCGGTGCACCAGGAGACGCTTGGTGGCGATGCACACCTGCCCGGCGTGGTAAAAGGCGCCGATGGTGAGCCGGGCGGCGGCCAGGTCCAGGTCGGCGTCCCGGTCCACGATGCAGGCGGCGTTGCCCCCCAACTCCAGGATGACCTTCTTGCGCCCCGCCAGACTTTTGAGGCGCCAGCCCACCGCGGCGCTGCCGGTAAAGGAGAGGGCCTGGAGGCGCTCATCGGCTGCATACTTCTCCGTCACCCGGGATTGGCTGGGCAGGACCTGCAACCCCCCGGGGAGAAGACCGGCTTGCTCATAGATTTCCGCCAGTGAGAGTGCGGTAAGCGGGGTAGCCGAGGCGGGCTTGACGATGATGGGGTTGCCCGCGGCCAGGGCCGGCCCGACCTTGTGGGCCACCAGGTTGAAGGGGAAATTAAAGGGGCTGATACCCAGGACCGGGCCCAGGGGAAAGCGCCGGGTAATGCCCCAACGGCCCCGGCTGGCCGCGGTCGAATCGAGGGGAATGACCTCCCCGCCGACCCTGGCTGCCTCCTCCGCCGCCAGGCCCAGGGTGAGCGCCCCGCGGCCCATCTCGGCCCGGGCGTAAGTGATGGGCTTGCCCCCTTCGGCCACGATGGTCTGGGCCAATTCCTCCTGGCGGGCCTCGACCCCCGCCGCCAGCTTTTCCAGCAGCTGCCGGCGCTCCAGGCTGGAGAAAGTTTTAAAAGTGATGGCCGCCTTTTGCGCCGCGGCCAGGGCAGCTTCCCACTGCTCTTCCCCGGCCAGGGATACCTGAGCCAGCGTTTCCCCGGACCAGGGAGAGAGGACCGGGAGCTGCTCTCCGGTTTCCACCCATTCATTGTTGATGAAACAACCCCTTGCCATATTTCTCTCCTTCTCGATCAGGGCAGATTATGCCAGGTTGCGACCTCCGGGAAAAGACCTTTTGGTCATCCGGAGCGAGGCATCATGACCTGACGGCCACCCCGAAAAGCGAAAATGTGGAACCGCCGCCCTCGGTGGTTCCCGCGGCTGGCGAGGGCGCCGGCGCTACATCTTTATATAAAGCGAAGGATCTCGTATTACACGTAATGACGAGATTCTGCGGTCGCGGCGCTTCCTCAGAATGACAAAAATGCGGACATTCGCAGAGGTTTCAAGCAGCAGTCCAAAGAATTAGAAATATCCTTCCGGGGGCGGACACGTGGGTCCGCCCCTACAATTGGGTGCGCCCTGCGGGGGGACACCTGGGTCCGCCCTTACGAAAATCTCCTTTTGATGGAGCTTGGTATTAAATCCTTGCCGCTACCGCCTTCATCTCCAGAAAGAGCCGCACCTAGTCGGCCCCCAAGGCGCAATTCTCTTCAGCGGGGCCGACCTGGAGATTCTTGGTTGCAGCCTCCAGCATCTCCAAGACATCTTTGCCGATCCTTTGGGCTCATGACTTGGGGCCGCGGGCCGGGATTTCCACATTTTCCGCATTGATTTGAATATCAGCCGCCCTTAAGTTTAAAGTTATCACCAGCTCGCCCGAGTTCAATGCCTTCCCGGGAAATTTCCCAGGCGTCCTCCCGGAGGCCCCGTGGCCCGGGCCGCCTGCAGTCGTTAATCAAAATAGTTAAGAGGGGGAGCGGCATGTACAAGGTAACCATCGAGGGCGATGACACGGTTATTCGCATCAAGAGGGAGCTGATGGGCCAGGAATCCGTCTCCAGACTCCTGGACCTGGTGAATCTGGCAGCGGTTCTGGAGAAAAGTAGATTTGCCGAAGCCAAAGATAAGATCCTGGTCAGGATGCAGGGCTATCCCACCGGGGTGGCCTTGCTCCGGGATCCGGTCCTCAATAAAGACGCGGCCTTCACCGAAGAGGAGCGGGAAATCCTGGGTATCCGGGGGCTTTTGCCGGCCCGGCTGCAAACCATGGAAGAGCAGGTCACACGCACCCTGGAGAATTTCCGCGCCAAGCCCAACGACATCGAGAAGTACCTCTTCATGATCGCTCTCCAGGAGCGCAATAAGACCTTGTTCTACCGGGTAGTCATGGACTACATCGAAGAAATGATGCGGGTTATCTATACGCCTACCGTAGGCCAAGCCTGCCTCGAATATGGGCACATTTTTCGCAGGCCCCGGGGTATCTTCATTTCGGCAAAAGATCGGGGGCGCATGCCTGAACTTTTGCGGAACTGGCCTTATGAAGATATCCGCATCATTGTGGTCACCGACGGGGAGCGCATTCTCGGCCTGGGAGACCTGGGCGCCAACGGTATGGGAATTCCGGTGGGGAAGCTGGCCCTTTACACCGCCTGCGCCGGCGTCCACCCCTCGCTCAGCCTCCCGGTGACCCTCGACGTGGGTACCGAAAACGAGGATCTGCTTAATGATCCCTTGTATATCGGACTCAAACAGAGGCGGCTGCGCGGCGCGGCCTATGACGATTTTATTGAAGAATTCATTGTGGCCGTGGAGGAAGTCTTTCCTCGAACCTTGATTCAATTTGAAGATTTTGCCAATATCAACGCTTTCCGCCTGTTGGAGCAATACCGGGAGCGCATCTTAACCTTTAATGATGACATCCAGGGGACCGCCGCCGTGACCCTGGCCGGACTCCTCTCGGCCTTACGCATTACCGGCGGCAAGCTCGGCGATCAGAGATTTCTGTTCTTTGGGGCCGGTGAGGCCGGGCTGGGCACCGGCGACCTGACTGTCGCCGCCATGGCGGCTGAAGGATTATCGGTGGAGGAGGCCCGGCAGCGGTGCTGGTTTGTGGATTCCAAGGGCCTGGTGGTAAAAGGCCGCAGCGATCTGAGCGGCCGTAAACTCGCTTATGCCCATGACCACGAATTCATCTGGAATTTGCAGGAGGTGGTGGAAGCGCTGAAACCGACCGCCATTATCGGGGCTTCCGGGAAGCACGGATTATTTTCCCAGACCGTCCTGGAAGCCATGGCCAAAGTTAATGAGCGGCCCATAGTCTTCTCCCTTTCCAACCCCACCTCCAAATCCGAGTGCACCGCGGAGGAAGCCTATACCGCAACCGGGGGGCGGGCGATTTTTGCCAGCGGCAGCCCCTTTGACCCGGTTATCCTGGATGGGAAGAAATTGACGCCGTCCCAGGGGAACAACGTTTATATCTTTCCGGGGCTGGGGCTGGGGGCGATCGCCTGCGGGGCCAGGCATGTCATCGAAGAAATGTTTTTGGCGGCGGCAAAGACCGTGGCCTCCGAAGTCTCCGCGGCAGACATGGAGGAAGGCAGGGTCTATCCGCCGCTTGCCAGGATCCGGGAGGTTTCGGCCGCCATTGCGAGAGCAGTGGTGGAAGTGGCTTACCGCCGCGGCCTGGCCACCACCCCGGAACCCGAGGATATTCCGGCCTACATCAAGTCTCTGATGTATGAGCCTAAGTATCAAAGATACATTTAGACTGGGTTTTGCTAAAGACCGATCCGCATGAGGGGCGAAGGGCGAGGCTCGTAATCCCGACAGCGATACCAGGGGGAGAGGAAGATCTCGTGCCGGCTGCAGAGGCCGGCGTCGGCCCGGACGGAGGCATAGGCCGAACTGAGGATGGTAAGCCCGGGAAAGGCTTGCTCCACGTGGGCTGGCTCATTGTTAAAGAAGTGGCAGTCAAGACAGCGATTTTTCATGCCTGCACTCGCCAGCCCGCCTTGAGGTGGGCCAGAGCGATACCGCTATTTGGCGTCCACGAGATCTTGGGGCAGAGCTCGATATACCCCTGCCGGGACTCCGGGAGGCCGGGGAGGCCGGCGGACCGGCCCCCCCCAGGAGTCTGATCACTTACCCAACGCTGACCAGTAAGACCCGAACACAAAGACCGACAGGATAAAACCGAGGACGACGTTGACCACCACTCCGCTGGTAAAGGCGGCGAAAGGTTTCCAGCCGGCGGCCTTGAGTTCCCGGAAGCGGGTGCTGAGACCGATGCTCAGGAAGCAGAAGATAAAGATCCAGGAACGGATGGAGACCAGCGGCATAATCAGGTTGGGCTTAACGGTGCTGTTGAAAAAGGCGGTGGTGTAGCCGGCGGTGAATATGGTCATCAGGATGGTCGCCAGGAAAAAGCCGATGACAAATTTGGGGAAGCGCCACCAGATCTCCATGGCGCTGGGCCTCACCCCGCATTCTTCCTTTTCCCATTTCAAGCAGGCAACCATGGCAAAAAAGAAGGACCAGATGCCGATCCACATATCCCGGCCGATGACCTTCATGAGGGTAAATCCCTGCATGGCGGCGCTTTCATTGCCGGCCATCTTGCCATAGGCGCTGGCCGCGGCGAAACCGGCGGCGTCGGCAAATTCCGAGGTGCCGATCCAGGCACCGGCGACACCGGGGGCCAGGCTCAGGAGCTTGGAGACGAAGGGCAGAACGATAATCATCACCAGCGCCCATACCACCACCAGGGTGACCGAGGTGTAGAGGTCTTCCTTTTTAGCCTTCACCGAACTGGCGATGGCCATGGAGGCCGAGACCCCGCAGACCGCGCCGCCCACGCCGAGGACGGAGGACAATCTCTTATCCAGCCCGAAAACCTTGGTGGCGACGAAATAGATGACTAGACAGGTGGTGACCGAGATGATGGTGGCCTGCAGCAGGGCGATGGGTCCGGCGGTGACAATCAGGGTGATGGGGAAAGTGGCGCCCAACAGCACGATGCCGGTCTTGATATAGTATTCCACCCGGAAACCGGCGTCCAGCCATTTGGGCAGGGAAATGACGTTTGCCAGTATGAGACCGATAATGAGGGCGACCAGGGGAGGTTCGAGGTTAAACTTGGCCGCATTAGCCCAGCCGCTGATGGAGAACATGATTAAGGACAGGATGTATAAGATTATGAAGCTGGGAATGAACTGCGACTGTTTGATGCCCATGATCTTGGTGCTGATGGCGAAGATCACCAGCCAGAACAGGAGCTGGAGCAGATAAAGGTGGATATTTTGCTGATAATGGGCCAGCAGTTGGCCAAAGGTGGTCCACTTGACGCCACCGGGGTTGATGAACAGTAATTTGATGGCGTTGCTGCCCATTAAGAAGGCGATGAGGGTGAGCAACATGAGGCCGATCCCCAGATAAATCGCCCACCAGTCTTCCTTTAAGTACAGCTCTTTCCAACCCATCTGGGTGGGGGCCGGTGGAACTGCTTTTTTTTTGTCAACCATCTTCTCATCCTCCATTTCTCATGCTGTTAAGACGGGAAGGTTGCGATTTTTGGCGGTGACCCCTTCACCTCCTCTCCCGCAAATTCAGCCAACGGCCAACCCCCGACTTGGCGGCCAGTGAACATTTACCTGGTTTCAGAATAGCCGACTCGGACAAAAATGCAATAATTTAATGGGACGGGACGGAGAAAAAGGGAACGGCGGGGAAGGACCAAAAAACAAAAAGGCCGACAGCTCCTGCCGGCCTCTCTCAGGCATATTTATCTCAAAGGGAATCAGACGTTGCGCCGCACCAACTGGCGGGGGCCGATGGCGCCCCCGAGGCGCCAGTCCTTGGGCGGGCGGTATTCCATGAGGCTTTGCAGGTTCCCCAACTGGCTGAGGCGGTCGTAGATCATGGCCCAGACGCAGGGAACGTCGCACTTAAGCGTCGCCGACACCTCGCACTTGCCGCCCTGGGAGCCGCCGCAGGGGCCGTTGAGGAGGCCCTTGGCGCAGCGGGTCACAGGGCAGAGGCCGCCGGTGATGCCCAGCACGCAGTCGCCGCATCCCTGACAGCGTTCCTGCCAGAGGCCGGCAGCCGAAGTCTCCCCGATGAACAGGGTATTCAACCCCGGGTAAACCGGCTTCCCCGGCAGGCGTTCGGCGATGCTCTGAATACCGGCGCCGCAGGCGATGGAGACCACCGCCTCCACCCCCTCGGCCTGGTCGATGACGTCCAGCAGAAACTCGTGGATGCACTGGCGGTCAACGCTGATTTCCAGGACCTCCAGTTTCTGCCCTTCCAGGCGGAAGGCCATTTCCAGCGCCGCGGCCAGCTCGGCCACCTGCTTGCGGCCACCGCTCATGGACTCGGCGGTACAGGTTTCGCACCCGGCCACCAGGATCTTCTTATAGGGACGCACCATCTCCTTGATCTCGGCGAGCGGTTTTCTTTCCCCGACTACCATAATTCCCTTCCCTTACCAGTAATGACAAAATTATCGGGAGGGTCGTTCCCTCCCGAGGTTGCTGACTCGGCCAATGGATCTGCAATCCAGTATAACCGAGGCAGACCCGGCGCGCAATTCCAATTTGAGGCCTAACTCCTGGGAAACAACTTTACCCGGCCACGAACCCCGCAGGCTCTACTTCACCCTGACGTACTTGCCGTTCTGGACCTCCAGGACATAGACCCCTTCGGTGCCGGCCCGGGCGATGTCGTGGGTCTTGTCGAAGGAGAGCTTGCCGGTGACTCCGTCGAAGTCCTTGACGTTGTCCAGGTAATTCTTGATGCCCTCGGAGGTGGGCCCGTTTTTCTTCATGCCCTCCAGGATCATGGAGGCGGAGTCGTAGCCGAGCGCGGCGAACATGAGATTGTAGGGATCGTGATTCTTCTGGGTCAGTTCCTGGTAATTTTTCTTGAAACTCTGATTCTTCGGGGTGTCGTAGGCCTCGTCATACTCGCCGCCGATGACGTGCCCCTCCGCGGCCGCTCCGGCCAGCTGGATATAGGTGAGATCATAATCACCGTAGACCCCCAGGATCTTCTGGGTCATCCCCAAATGCCGGGCCTGGGCCGCGGCGGGCGCGGTTTCGGGGGTGTAGCCGGGAATGAACAGGATATCGGGGTTGGCGGCCTTGATCTTGGTGAGTTCCGCCTGGAAATCCCGGGCCCCGCGATTGAAGGACTCCCGGTCCACCACCTTGATCCCCAATTTTTCGAATTCCTCGCTGAAGAACTTATCCGAGCCTTTGCCGTAAGGTTCGTTGGAGTAGAAGATGGCCACGGTTTTGGGCTTCCAGTTGTCGGCCACCCATTTGGTCAAGACCTTGGCCTGGGTGTCGATGCGGGAGCAGCCCCGGTAGAGGTAGGTCCCCAGGCCGCTGAGCTGCGGGGTGGTGGCGGTGGGAGAGATGTCCACCACCTTGGCGTCCTCAGCGGTCTTGGCCGCGGCCATCATGGCGCCGGAGGTCATGGGACCGACAATGGCCACCACCTGGTCGACATTGATGAGCTTCTGCACCGCGTTGACCGCGGCCGCGGGGGAATCTTTCTCGTCTTCCACTATCAGCTCCACCTTACGGCCGTTGATGCCGCCGGCCTGATTCACCTCCGCCACCGCCATCTCCACCCCCCGGCGGCAGGGAATGCCTTGCTCGGCGCCGATGGACAGGCGCATCACCGTGCCCATTCTGACGGTTTTGGGGGATCGTCCACAGGCCGAAAGAGCGGTCAACATTAGCATTCCCAGGCCAACCACCAGAACCCCGCGAACCCTTGCCATTTCTATCTCCTCCTCGCTGATTCCCCGATTTTTTTTGGATACCGGCTCCGAGCCAAGACTGATCCTTTGATATTTACCCCACACCTGTCATCTCTTTCAAGGTAATTCGGGCATCGATGCCCAGGTTTTCCTGGAGGTGGCGCCGGGCCCGGCGGCACAGTCCCTCCAGGGCCTTGACCTCATCGGAAAAAAAGATCTCTGCCGCGATCAGGTCGATTTCCAGGACCTCCAACCCCTCTTCCGCCACCACCCGGCGGCGGTACTGGGGCAGAAAGCCATCCATGACTTCCTTAAGGAGCGCTTCGATCTGGTCCGGGTGCACCTTGATGCCTCCCACCGAAAAGATGGGGTCGGTGCGGCCGGTGATCTCCCCCAGGCGCACCAGGCTGCGGCCACAAGGGCAGGGGGTGGCGAGCAGCGAAGTCAAGTCGCCGCTGCGAAAGCGCACCAGGGGAAAGGCCACGGTGCTGAGCGTGGTGATGACCAGCTCGCCGGGAGCGCCGGCGGGGACCGGCACGAGGCTCTTCGGGTCGATGATCTCCGGGTAGAAGTGGTCTTCGGAGAAGTGGAGACCCTCCCCCTGGCCGCAACTGAAGGCCAGTCCCGGTCCCATCACTTCGGTGATGCCGTAGGCGGTGGCCACCTGGATCTGAAAGCCGGCCTCAATCTCCCGGCGCACCTCCAGGTCCAGGGGCGCGGCTACCAGCAGCGCCACCCGCAGGCTCAAGGCCGCGGCGGTCAGGTCCATGCGCTCCATCACCGTCAGCAGGTGCCGAGCCAGGGAGGGGGTGGTGACGAGTATCGAGGTCCGGTAATCCCGCATTACCATAAGCTGCTTGGCAAAGCTGAGGCTGGCCGCGGGGATCACCGAGGCCCCCAGGTGCTCCGCCCCGGCCTGCAAGTCCCGGCGCCAGTTGGCCAGACCCGGCGGCAGGATTATTTGCAAGATATCCTCCGGGGTCACCCCGGAAGCGGCGTACAGGCGAGCCAGGAGCCCCAGCCAGAGTTTCACGTCCTGGGAGGCGTAGCCCACCACCAGGGGGCGTTGCGTCGTGCCGGGGGAGGACTGGATGCGGACGATGTCCCGCAAAGGCACGGCGAACATGCCATAGGGATAATTCTCCGAAAGGTCGTCCCGGGTGGTGAACGGCAGGCGGCTCAAGTCGGCGGGACTGCGAACGGCTTCGGGGCGCAGTCCCAGGCGGTCGAACTGCTGGCGGTAGCATTGCACCTGTCGGTAAGCCCGGGTCAAAGTGGACTGGAGCCTTTCCAGCTGCAGCAGTTCCAACTCCTCCCGGTCCATGGCCTCGAATTCCGGCTGGCGCATGTTTCCTCCAATAGGCAGTAGCCAGTAGTCAGTAGTCAGTAGCCAGTAAAATACCCCACCTATTTTTTCATCGAAGCTATAAGCCCATTTAAAATGTGTCCTACTTCCGAAGCCATCTCAAGTAATAATAGAGCCTCTGGTGCAATCAATATATTCAAGATTCTTGGCTATCATAATTTGGGTTTCTAGTTCTGATCATGATCCTCTGGCATTTCCCAAAAATACCCGAAATTCCCCCTTGGATAAACGTCCCTGGCCTTCAGCAATATTGCTGGGAATAGAAACCGCGGCTCGACGGAGCTGGCTGGTGAGACCAAACATCTCTTCCTTGGGCAATTTTTTGGTCAGGCGATACATCTCCGTGACCAAATCCATAGCTTTTTGCCAGCCGATCAAATCCATATAATATCTTGTCATAGTCTAAATGCTCTCAGTGTCTGCCCAATATCCAAAAAACCTGGCTACTGGCTACTGACTACTCTCTTTTCACCTGCCCTCGGTAAACTCTCGATAGTCCTTGCCCAGATAGGCCCGGGTCACCTGGCGGTCCTGGAGCAGGTCGGCGGCGGCGCCGCTCAGGATGAGGCGCCCGGTTTCCAGGACATACCCCCGATCCGCCACCTTCAAGGCGGCCCGGGCGTTTTGCTCCACCAGGAGGATAGTCAGGCCCCCTTCCCGGCGCAGGCGCAAAAGGGTGGCCATAATATCCTCCACCACCTTGGGAGCCATACCCAGAGAGGGCTCGTCCATCAGCAGCAGGCGGGGGCGGGCCATCAATGCCCGGCCGATGGCCAGCATCTGCTGCTCGCCGCCGCTCATGGTCCCGGCTCTTTGGCCCAGGCGATCCCGGAGGCGGGGGAACAGGTCGAAGACCCGCTCCAGGTCCCGGCGAATCTCCTCCCGGGGGTGGCGGCGGTGGCGCAGGTAGGCGCCCAGGTCCAGATTTTCCGCCACCGTCATGGCCGCAAAGAGCTGGCGGCCTTCGGGCACCTGGGAAATTCCCAGGGCCACGATGGCCTCCGGGGTGAGCCCGGTAATGGGGCGGCCGTCGAAGATTATCTGGCCCTCCCGGCGCACCAGCCCGCAGACGGCGTTGAGCAGGGTGGTCTTGCCGGCGCCGTTGCCACCGATGAGGCAAACCACCTCTCCCGGCCGCACGTGGCAGGTGACCCCGCTGAGCGCGGTGACGGAGCCGTAAAAGGCGTAAAGGTTGCGAATCTTGAGCATGTTAGTTACCAGTTGCCAGTTACCAGTTCCATGACTTGGGAGAGATGGAGAAAGCGCAGGCTAAAGCCTGCGGCTACCATTTCAGGGCATGATCAATTTTGTCCCGCACAGGCGAGACGCCTGTGCCACCAGGTCTTTTTACAGAAAACAGAAAACGGAAAACGGAAAATGGAAAACCTTCCCCTATGCCTGCCAATCGGTCCCCAGATAGGCGGCGATCACCTCCGGATTCTTCTGAACGGCCCGGGGCGGGCCGTCGGCGATGAGGCGGCCGTAGTTAAGCACCGCGATCTCGTCGGCTACCTCCATGGTGAGGCCCATGTCGTGCTCCACCAGGAGGACGGTGAGGCCCCTTTCCTTGAGGCCCAATATCATCTCCTGGAGTTTCCCGGTTTCGGCGCCGTCCAGGCCCGAGGCCGGTTCATCCAGGAGCAGCAGGGTAGGGGCCGCGGCCAGGGCACGCGCCATCTCCAGCATCCTTTTGAGACCCAAAGGCAGTACGGCCGCGGACTGGTGAGCCCGGGAGTCCAGGCCCACGAACTCCAGGGCCTCCATGGCTTTGGTGCGGATCACCCGTTCCTCGGCCCGGGTCCAGGGGAGCTGCAGTGCCCCGGCCAATAGGCCGGCGCGGCTCAGGCGATGGCGGCCCACCATGGCGTTTTCCAGGACCGTCATATGGTCAAAGAGCTGCACCAACTGAAAGGTGCGGGCCACCCCTCGCATGGCGATGGCATGGGCCGGCAGGCCCTGGATCTCTTCTCCGTTAAGGATGACCCGGCCCCGCTGGGGAGTTAACAAACCGCTCACCAGGTGAAACAGGGTGGTCTTGCCGGCGCCGTTGGGACCGATGATCGCCTTGACCATACCCCGGTTCACCGCGAGGCTGACGCGCTCCACCGCCTGCAGGCCGCCGAAGGCCAGGCTCACATCTTGTAATGCCAACACGGTCTGGCTGGGTGGAGAAATCATAAACACCAGGGGTTAAGCACCCGGACCCAGGGAGCCCGGAAATTTATCCGGGTCCTCCCGGTAGGCGGATGCGGGATTTTAGGGAACAAAACTCCCTTTCCGTTTGTAGCGCCGGAACTCCCAGAGGTCCAGGAGACCCCGCACCAGGCCCCGGGGCAGGAAGATCATCACCACCATGAGAATGGCCCCGAAGATGACCACTTCGAAATCGTGGAACACGCTGAGCGCCTCCGGCAGCACCGTCAGCACCCCGGCCCCCAGAAGCGAGCCCCAGATGCTGGCCATCCCCCCCAGCACCACCATGGCCACCAGTTTGATGGAGAACATGAAGCCGAAGGAGGCGGGGGCGATGAAATTGAGGCTGTGGGCATAGAGACTCCCGGCCAGGGAAGCGTACAGGGCGCTCCAGACAAAGATTTTGAGCTTCAGACGGGCGGTGTTCACCCCCAGGGAAGCGGCGGCGGCCTCGGAGTCGTTGAGGGCCCGCAGGGCGCGGCCGGCCCGGGAGTCCACCAGGTTGGCGCTGAGGGCCAGGATCAGGCCCACCGCCAGCCAGATCAAGGGATAGAGGCGACGGGCCGTGTTCAGGGGAAAGCCCGCCAGGGTCAGGGGCGGGATTCCCGAGAGGCCCGAGGGGCCGCCGGTGAGAGGCTGGGCCTGGCTCAGGATGATAGAGACGATGATGCCGAAGCCCAGGGTGGCCATGGCCAGGTAATAGCCCCGGAGCTTCAAAGCCGGGACGCCGATGAGAAAGGCCGCGCCCCCGGAGACTGCCAGCCCGGCCAGCAGCGCCAGCCAGGGGTTGACTCCGCAGGTGGCGGTGAGGATGCCGGAAGTATAAGCTCCCAGGCCGAAGAAGGCGGCATGACCCAGGGAGATCTGTCCGGCGTAGCCCACCAGCAGGTTGAGCCCCACCACCAGCAGGGTGTGAATGCCGACGAAATTGAGCAGGGTGAAATAGTATTCGTTATCGAGGCCGACCAAAATGGCCAGCACCACCAGTGCAAACAGCACCCAGCGGTTCCAAAGCCTGGCCAATATCATTGCCGGCCTCCCAGCAACCCCCGGGGCCGCAGAAAGAGGACCACCAACAGCAGCAGAAAGGCCACTGCGTCCTTGTACCCCGAGGAGATGAGCCCGGAGGTGAAGGATTCCGCCAGACCCAGGAGCAGGCCGCCCAGGACTCCGCCCAGGAGGCTGCCCAGGCCGCCGATGATGGCCGCGGCGAATCCTTTGAGTCCCAGGATGGTGCCCATGTCGTAAACCCCCAGGGTGAGGGGGGCGATGAGAATGCCGGCTCCGGCCCCCAGGAGGGCGGAAAGGGCGAAGGAGAGCTGCACCATGCGGCTGGCAGGGATGCCCACCAGGCGGGCGGCCCGGGGATTATAGGCGCAGGCCCGCATGGCCTTGCCCATCAGGGTACGGCGGAAAAAGGCCTCCAAGGCCAGCACCAGGACCAGCGTCAGCCCCAGGACCCAGAGGTTCTGCGGGAGCAGGGTGGCTGGCCCCAGGTGCAGCGGGGCCTCTCCGGAAAAGGGGGGCAGGGTATAGGACTCTTTGCCCCACAGGAGCATGGCCACCCCTTTGAGGAAGACTCCGGCGCCCACGGTGATGATGATCAGGGTGAGGGGCGAAGCCTCCCCCACCGGGCGCAAGGCGAGACGCTCAAAGACCAGGCCCACCAGGGAGACGATGATGACTCCACCCGCAAAGGCCAGGGGCAGGGAAGGGACCAGGTGGTAGATGCTGATGGCGCACATGGCCCCCAGCATCACGAACTCGCCCTGGGCGAAGTTAATGATGGTGGTGCTGTTGAAGATGATGCCGAACCCCAAGGCAATGAGGGCGTAAATGGCGCCGTTGGTCAGGCCGGAGATGAAGTATTGCGAGAGTGGGGCAAAGATTGGCAAGGGAGTTATCAGTGAGGCGGCCAGCGGTCAGAGGCTCGATCTTTCCCGGCCCCTGACCACTGGCCATTATCCGTTAATCTGTCAAGGTGAATTGCCCCTTCTCAATCTTCACCATCACAAAGGCGTCGGGGGTTAGGCCGTTGTGGTCTTCGAGGCTCATGTTGAAGATGCCGCTCACCCCCACGAAGTTCTTGATGCCTTCCAGGGCGTCCCGGATCTTGGCGGGGTCGGGGCCCGCCTGCTGCAGGGCCTGATCCAGCATCCTCTGGGCGTCATAGGCATAGCCGCCGAAACTCGATTCCGGCGTCTTGAACTTGGCCACGTATTTTTCGGCGTATTCCTGACACACGGCCTTTTGGGGGTCGGAGTCGGGCAATTGCTTGTAGATCACCAACTTGCCGGCGGGCATGATGACGCCTTCGGCTCCGTCGCCGGCCAGTTCGATGAACTTTTTAGAGGCGGCGCCATGGCTCTGGATCAGGGGCACGGTCAGGCCCAACTGCTTCAGGTTCTTGGCCACCAGGGCCGGGGCCGGACCGGTGCCCCAACAGATCACCGCCTGGGCTGGCGTTCCTTTGATATTGGTGAGCTGCGGGCTCATGTCCGTGTCTTTTTCCCCGAAGACCTCCTGGGCCACCACCTCGATGCCGTACTGGGCCGCCTGGGAGAGAAGCTGCTCCTTGCCCGCCACTCCAAAGCCGCTGGACATGGTGAGGATGGCGACCTTGGCAATCCCGTGTTTCTGACAATACTGGTAGATGCGGCTCACCGCCATCTGGTCCGTCTGGGCCGTCTTGAAGACCCAGGCGCGATCCTGGGCCGGGGAGGTGATGGAAGCCGCGGCCGCGCACGAGATCAGAGGTATTTTGGCCTTTTGGGTAATATCCAGCACCGTCATCGAGGTGGGGGTGAGACTGGGTCCGATGATGGCCATCGCCTGGTCTTTTTGCAGGAGCTTTTCCGCATCGAGGCGGGCCTTGGTAACGTCGCCTTCGTCATCGTAAATCACCAGCTTCAGGGGGTGGCCGTTGATCCCACCCTTGGCATTGATTGCGTCGGCCACCATCTCCATGGAGTTGCGCTCCGGTTCCCCCAGGTAGGATTGGGGGCCGGTGATGGAAAAGATGCCGCCGATAACGTAAGGTTTAGATTTGCTGCCCGAGCCGCAGCCCGACGCCAGGATCAGGCCGGCCATGGCCAAAGCCCCTCCCACCAACCAGGTCTTGATTCTCATAAACCCTCCCCGGTGATTCCGGTCAATCTTTAGTGATGTACCTCGGCACAGGCTTTCCAGAACTTGCCGAGCCGGATGCCTTGAAGTATTGCTCCGATCACAGGCGGTAGACTTCTTCTCCCTTGTAGATATGGATGCCTTCCTGCTGCAAGAGGGTGATGGCGTGCTCCAGGTTGTCGAAGCGGAAGATGATCACCGCGTTCTTGCCGCTGTGCTGCACAAAGGCGTACATGTATTCCACGTTGACTCCAGCCCTGGCCAGGATATGCAGCACCAGGCCCAGGCCGCCGGGCCGGTCCGGAACCTCCACCGCCACCACTTCGGTCTTGCCCACCGTGAAGCCCCCGGCCTTCAGGGCCTCCCGGGCCTTGTCGTACTGATCGACGATGAGGCGCAGGATGCCGAAGTCGGTGGTGTCGGCCAAAGACAGGGCCCGGATGTTGACGCCGGCTTCCCCCAGGACCCGGGTGACATCGGCCAGGCGCCCCGCCTTGTTCTCCAAGAATACCGAGATCTGTTCGACTTTCATAGGGTCCCCTCTCAGTAGCCAGTAGCCAGTAGAAGAAACATGGAGCAATCTGGTCTCATATTTTTTTTTAGAATTGGAAATTGATGACTCACCTCATAAATTTCTATGACCAAAGCCATGGACTTTGCGCCAGGCTAGTAAATCCCGATAGGATCCCAGCGCTTATCAAAGCACCCCCTGCTTCAACTGGCTACTGGCTACTGACTACTGGGCCCTACAACTGCCTTTTATCGATGACCCGTTTGGCCTTGCCTTCGCTGCGGGGGATGCTCTGCGGCTCCACCAGCTTCACCTTGACCGAGACGGTAAAGTAATCCTTGATCTTCCTCTGGATGTCCTGGGCCAGGGCCTGCAACTGCTTGACCTCGTCGGAGAAGGTGGCCTCATCCACCTCCACCTGGACCTCCAGGGTGTCCAATTGCCCTTGCCGGTCCACGATGAGCTGGTAATGGGGCGCCAACCCCGGGGTCTCCATGAGCACCGATTCGATCTGGGAGGGGAAGACGTTGACCCCCCGGATGATGAGCATGTCGTCGGAGCGGCCCTGAAGACGGCTGATGCGGGAGATGGTGCGCCCGCATTTGCAGGGGGCGTAGTTCAGGGAGGTGACGTCCCGGGTGCGGTAGCGCAGCAGGGGAAACGCTTCTTTGGTGAGGGTGGTGATGACCAGCTCCCCCGTCTCTCCGGGGGGCTCTGCTTCCAGGGTGGCCGGATTGATGATCTCCGGGAGAAAATGGTCTTCAAAGATGTGCAGGCCGTTTTTGGCCTCCAGGCACTCGATGGCCACTCCTGGACCGAGGACCTCGGACAGGCCGTAAATGTCCAGGGCATCGAGGTGAAGGCGCTTCTCTATCTCCTGGCGCATGCCTTCTGTCCAGGGCTCGGCGCCAAATATTCCTATCCTGAGCTTGGTCTTGGCAAACTCCACTCCCATATCCTGGCCCACCTCCGCCAGGTAGAGGGCAAAGGAGGGGGTGCAGCAGATGACGGTGGGGCCGAAATCCTGGATGAGCATAATCTGGCGCCGGGTCTGGCCGCCGGAGACCGGAATGACCGCGGCTCCCAGCCGCTCGGCCCCGTAGTGGGCCCCCAGCCCCCCGGTGAACAGGCCGTAGCCGTAGGCATTATGGATGATGTCGCCCCGGTGGGCCCCCGCGGCCGCCAGGGTCCGGGCCATCAGTTCTGCCCAGGTCTCCAGGTCACGTTGGGTGTAGGCCACCGGGGTGGGTTTGCCGGTGGTGCCGGAGGAGGCGTGAATCCGCACCACCTGCATCATGGGCGCCGCGAACATGCCGAAGGGATAATTGTCCCGCAGGTCCTGCTTGGTGGTGAAGGGTAGTTTCTTGAGGTCGCTCAAAGTGCGGATATGTTCCGGTTTTACTCCCATCTGGTCCATGCGCCGGCGGTAGAAGTCCACCAGGTGGTAGACCCGCTCCACCACCGCCTGCAAGCGTTTGAGCTGCAGGGCCTCCAGGGCCTCCCGGGGCATGGTTTCGTTTTGCACGTCTCGGATCATCGGGTCCTCTCACACCTCCCTATCAGACATTTGGCCAACATAACACAAAACCCCGGCGGGATAAAGACGTTTCCCGTTAACAGACCACGACTTTTCCCAGCGGCTCCAGATATTACCCAGGGTGAAAAATTGATTAACAATGAAGTTCTCATTTTTTTGGGGCACCTGGAAATTGCTTTCCCCGCACTCCTCCATTTCCCTGCTCGTGGGGCCCGGCGGCAGAGCAGATTTTTTCAATGGCAGCCTTAAGCTGGCAGGCTCTCCAGCCGAAAGCGGTGAGAAAGGCAACGCCACTCTGGATATAGTCCGCGTCATAAGGGTCGCGCAAGAGGTCAACCACCAGCTCCCGGGCGGAATCCCGGAGCGCCTCCAGAAGTTTTTTATTGGAGCGATAGAGATGAGCGTCATAACAGAAGAAGATGGTCAGGTCTGAGTTTTGGGAAAGACGCACAGCCCTGTGAATCTCTTCAGCCGCCGGCTCGATGGAGACAATTTCGATATCGGGATCAAACCCAAATTTCCCGAACTCCTTCCGGACGAACTCCCGCTCCGGCAAGACTTCCTTTTCAATCATGATATTGGCATCGAGCCAGGAAAATCGAGGAAAGATAACCCCAATTCTTTTTTTTCCGGCCGGAAGGGGTATTAATTTTCTCTCATCCCGTAGAACCTGGACCGATTCACGGCAGATCTTGGCAGCGAGGATGGCGCCTTCTTTTTCGGCGCCGGGTTCCCCCCCGGCGAATCTTTCGGCTCTCTTTAATTTCAATCTGTTGAGGCGCGCGGCGCTCTCCTCCAGTTCTGCCAGGGAAAGGCTTTTGCTTTGATAGGCATCGACAAGTTTATGGAAAACCTCTTTCTGGGCCTGGAGGTCATGACAGACCAGTAGCAGATCATGTCCCGCCCGCGAGGCCAAAATCCCCGCTTCGCCGATGGGGCAGATCGCCTTAATTGCCCCCATTTCCAGATCGTCGCTGGCAATGACGCCCTTAAAGCCAAGCTCCTGGCGGAGGCAATCGTAAATGATTCTCCTGGAAAAGGTGGCGATGTTGTGGGGGTCAGGATCGAGCCTGGGATAATGGGGATGGGAAGACATCAGCAGATCGACCCCGGTTTCAATGGCGCTCACGAAAGGCTTAAGGTGCACCTCTCTCATCTCTTGCCAGGTCGATTGGATGACCGGCAGTCCCAGATGGGCATCCACGGGCGCATGACCCTTGCCGGGAAAATGCTTGGCGCAGGCTGAAAGTCCGCCCTGTTGCATTCCGGATATGCGCACCGCGCCCAGCTTCGCAACCAATCTCCAGTCATGCCCGTAAGAACGGATCCCGATATTAGGGCTGTAGGCCTCGGTCAAGACGTCGAGCACCGGCGCCAGATTCACGTCCAGCCCCAGTCTTCTCAGCTCTTTCGCCTCAATCTCGCCCTGCTTCCTGGCATATTCGAGCTGTGCGGCGCCTCCCACCGCTAGATTATCGGGAAAAACGGTAATGCCGTCCCTGAACATGATGACCCGCCCACCTTCATGGTCTGCGGCCACCAGCAGTCTGCGGCCCAGAGCCTCTTCCAGATCGGCAATCAGTTTTTTGATCTGGCCCGGGGAGGAAAAATTGATCCGGTAGAGAATCAGCCCGCCCGCATGCAGTTCCTGAAAATGACGGACAATCTCGGGAGTGACCCTGGTTCCGGGTATGCCGATGACCAACCGTTGTCCCACCAGTTCTGCCAGTTCCATGGTGAGATCATTCTAACCAGACAAATATTTTTTTGATACGATAGTTTGGCTCCTTATGGAAATCCAAAACTTTATTCCCGGTGGCAGCAATCTGACCTGGCAGGATTATTCGGTCCTGTTAGCGGTTCTGGCCCTGGTGATTTTTGTCGGCTTTTACTTTGGCAGAGGAGAAAAATCGACCGATGACTTTTTCCTGGGGGGGAGAAAAATCCCCTGGTGGGCGGCTGCTTTTGCGTTTGTGGCGGCGGAAACCAGCGCCCTGACCCTGATCGCGGTCCCCGCCATCGCTTATATGGAAAACTGGGAATATGCCCAATTTTTCATCGGCGATTTTCTGGGGCGGGTCATTATCACCTTTCTGTTTATCCCGGCTTTTTACCGGTATAACTGCACCTCCATTTATGAATTTTTAAGACACCGGTTCGGGCCGGAAACCCAAATCACTGGCTCCATCCTGTTTTTCATTACGCGTCTGTTTGCTTCCGGCGTCCGGCTGATGGCAGCTTGCTTGGCGGTGAGCATCCTGATCGGCTGGCCTATTCTGCCCACCATCCTCCTGTTTTCCTGCATCTGCGTTGTCTATGTCGCCTGGGGCGGGATCAAGGCGATCGTCTGGACCAATGTGGTCCAGGGTTTGACTTACGTAACTGCGGGAGTGGTAGCCATCGCCTTCCTGCTCACCCGCATTGACGGAGGCGCCGCGGCCGTGGTCGCCATTGCCGGCGCGGCTGGCAAACTGAAAATCTTCAACTGGGGGCCGGCCCTGGCGGCATTCGGATCGGCTCCATTCCTGAAGCGCCTCTTCTCGGACCCCAACATCTTTGTGCTGGCTACTTTGAACGGGTTTTTTGGATCCATGGCGGCCTTTGGGACGGATCAGGAGTCCATGCAGAGACTTCTCACCGTGGAAACGAGAAGAGAAAGCCAAAAATCGATGCTGCTGACACCCATCGGCAGTATTTCGATGATGCTTCTTTTCCTCTCCGTGGGCGCCTGCCTGTATGCCTTCTATGCCCAGCACCCCGGGATGCCTCTGCCGGCAAAATTGGACAAAATTTTCCCCTATTTCATCGCCCAGACCATGCCCCCGGTGATGAGAGGGCTGATGCTCTCGGCGCTGGTGATGTCGAGCCTGGACACGCCTTTGGGTTCTCTGACCACTTCATTTATTACAGACATCTATCGTCCGGTGATTTTTAAATTGGGAAATGAACGCCACTATCTTTTGGTTTCCAGAGCCTGTGTGGTTATTTTTGGCATTATGCTGGCGGGCATCGCCTACTTTTTCAGCCATTTTGAAAAAATCCTCTGGCTCGCTTTCAAAATCGGCGGGGTCACCTACGGGTCCTTACTGGGAGTTTTCCTCCTGGGTCTGGTAACCAAAAGGCGAGGCAACCGGGTCAATTGCGCCGCCATGGCTGTCTCCGCACTGGGAATGCTGGTTCTGTTGGTTCTTTCCGAGAAGAGAATATTGCCGTTGGGTTGGACCTGGCTTTTGTTGATGGGCACCTTTTTGACTTTTACGACCGGTTGGGTTTTTGGAAAAAAGGAAGAGAGGGCCGCCGGCCCTCCCACCCCCGACTGATCTTTCCTCCGGTGGGGCGGGCCGGTGGGGCAGGCCGCAGTAATCGCCGCCTTTAATTGCAGGCAGCGCCCAGCCCCCGTCTAATTTTTTCCAGCAAAACCGAAAAGCTGAAACTATTCTTGCAGCCATCGGCGCCGGAGACGCAGCAGGGTTTGCCCGTCCGCCCGGTAAACCACCTCCAGGACCGCGGCGTCTTTCAAATGATTGATGATCTCTTGGCGGCGCGCCGCGGCCAAATGGGGCCAGCCCTCCTCCCAAAAGGGTTCCCCGGCGGTGGCCGCCAGCCATTCCACCACCTGTTCGGTCCGGGACCCGTTAAGCCCAGCCGGGGCCAGGGCCAGGACCACCTGGCGCGTAAGGCTTGCCAGCCTCACCTTCAGGAAGGTATCCGCCAGGCGGTAGCGTACCGCCGCGGACCTTCTGCCGTTATGGAGCAATAACCCGGCCTCCTGCAATTTCTGCAGGTATTCCCAGGCGGTCTTGCCATCGATGTCGAAATCCTGGGCCAGTTCCTTCACCCGAAACCAGCGGCCCCGGGTGCGTTGCAGAAAATCTTGCAGGCCCTCCGCATGGAGTTTGCGTTGGGGCCGGTGGGGCAGGAGCTGGCGGCCCGCCTTCTCCAGCCAATTTTTAAGGTCGCGCTGGCGCACCGGAGTTTGGGAAGAAGCGCCGGCGGCGACCGGTACGTCGCTCGAAGGCCAGGGCCGGAGCGTTTCCGGCGGCGGCGCTGGGGCTGGCATCAATGGATAATAAAAGGGGAACCACCGGTCCAGGTCGTGCAGCAGGCCCCGGAAGCGGTCCAGGGTGATGCGCCCGCCCAAAAACGCCACCATGGAATCCCTCACCCGGAACTTGATGAGCTGGCGATGCTCTTGAGGATCGCCGGACCAGGGTGTGGTCTCCAGGGCTGCCTCCAGCATCAGGCCGGCCACCATGGCCCTTTCCAGTTTCTCTCCTTGCGGGAGCGCCCAATTTTGACCGCCGCTCCTGCCCTGGGTTGTCCAATGATCCGGTCTCATCGGCCAGTCCCCTTAGCCGGTAGAGTTTTTTTCAGGCCGCCTCTCCCGGTCCATCTGGCGGATTCCCGGAAACGCTGCATCCTGCGGCTTGGACTTTTCAGAGGAGCAAGATGCAGGCCAGGATACGGAACGGCTAACCTTGGATGATTATTAGGTAAGATTTGACTATGGCGCTCTTCCTGGGGCGCGGTGTCCCATAACGTGCCTGAGATAATTAACATGGAAGTATTGACGAGGGCACTCTCACCGCGGCGCGGTGTCCCATAACCTGTCCTGGCACCTGCAGGTGCCGCGGCCTGGTAAGGTAGTACCCAGTATCCTGGCCCCGGGGCGGGCCGCCGTTGAAGGCGGTATGGCAGGCGGATCAGCGCCTGGCGCCGGCCAGGGCGGTGAGGATGGCGCGGCAGAAAGCCGGCAGGTCGCTCGGTTGCCGCGAGGTGATGATATTGCCGTCCACCACCACTTCTTCGTCCCGATAGCGGGCCCCGGCGTGGATCAGGTCATCCTTGATGGCGTGAAAACAGGTGACGTTCTTGCCCTGAATCACCTCGGCGGAGGCCAGCATCCAGCCGCCATGGCAGATGGCGGCCACCACTTTGTGGTTCAAGGCCGCCTGCCGCACCAGGGCCACCATGGCGGGATGGCGGCGCATGCGGTCCGGGGCGTAGCCCCCGGGAATGATGACCGCGTCGAAGTCGGTTACGTCCACTTCCCCCGCCAAGCGGTCCACCTCCACCGGGTAGCCGTGTTTGCTGGTATGGGTCCTGCCGGGGCCGGGCCCCACCACCACCGCCTCGGCCCCGGCCTCCCGCAATCGCAGCAAGGGATACCATAGCTCCAGGTCTTCATAAAGGTCCTCGGCCAGGATGGCGACGTGCCGGCCCTGCAAACTGGTAGCTTGCGGCATAACCTAGTCCTCCTTTAAATTCCGGAATATCTGCCAGTTAAGATAAGGGCGGGCCGAGAGGGAGCAAGGTTTAAGCTAATTAAATCGTTCTGACCTTGGATAATCTAATGACATCGCAAACAAGAAAAGAGTGTCTCAGCCTCTCGTAAGAATTTATCGAATGAAGGGCAGCGAGTTTTAGTTAAATCAAAATCTAAGTTTGCGGCGAATGCAGGCTGGTCATCAACTTCAATGTACCTTGCTCCGGGATGCATATTCTTAGTCAATCTCTCCTTAGCACCTCTAATTCCTTCGGGGTCAGGAGGAGGACTTGCATCTTGGCGAATTGATCGTATCCCCCTTAAAGACTCTTTGCCACCCAAAAACCAGCCCTCTAGTTCTTTATTGGCGATAACGACAGCTAATGGCAAGTCAGTTACTTGTTCACCTCTGTTTTTTAGTTTTGCCCCAAGGAGGGCGGGGCAATCATCATCGGCGTCCAAGAGAATAAGAATTGCCCCAATGTTTTCACGATTCCGTACCCCATAATTAATTGCCTTCTCGAGTTCACCTTCCTTAACGATTTTATCTCGCTTTACCCGAAAAGGACGTGCAATTTGAGTTTGAAAGGCTCCCATTGCATCCCCAATTCTGCGGAGAAAGATTGGAACAGAAGATACCTCTGATTGCCCTTCAACTATGGGTAAAATAGAGACCATTATTCACCCTGTTCCCAATATTGGTGCTCCAAATAAATTACGTTGTTTCGCTGCCTTTAATGCCTCATTGATATCGGCGCTCAATTCCCCTGCCCGTAATAGTTCTCCAGGGGTATATAATTTCATTCTGATTGCATCGCGACCAGCATTAGAAACAGGCGCAATTAATGTACGATTTCTTTCGCTCTCCATAGTTACTACTCTAATTTGACTATCGTTAAGGTATTTGAAATCCAGAATATCGGGGCTATGGGTTGTTAATAAGACCTGCCTTTCATTCGAAGCATCCATAAGTACTTCAATCACTAGCTCTGTAACAGCCGGATGGACTGTAGCCTCAGGCTCCTCAATTGCTACCATCGAGTGGTGCCCAAGTTGGAAGACAGATAGGAGCAAACCGAGTACACGCAATGTTCCATCTGACATGTTGAGAGCATCAAATGTCCAGGGATGTTCTGAACCCACGTCCTGTTTGAACTGGATTGTTTCCTTTTGGCCCACAGCTCTGTCTTCAACGCCTCTTATGCCCTCCACTACCTTGGAAAGTAATCGGCAAATGCGTTGATATCGTTCAGAACCTTGGGGTTCTTCCCTTAGGCGTTTAAGGACGGATGCGGCATTGCTGCCATCACGCTTTAGGTAATCACCAGAATCAGGTTCTTGTAGTTCTCGTATTTTTAAGGGGACTATGGAATAGAAACGCATTGAAGTAAGAAAATCATATACCGGTCTGAATTCTTCAGTAGCAGATGCCGCAAATAAGGCTAATCGATCTGGAGAGAGTTTAGGTTTAATTCCTGGGATCTCTTTAATAAATTTACCATGCTCCACATGAAATCGATATTCATCCCCCCAAAGGCCCTTAATTACACAACGCTCCCGCGCAACCTTGAATCTCTCTTTTGGCTCAGCTGCAATTTCAAAGGCATAATCAGCAGAAAGATCATTTTCTAATTCTAATATAAGACGGATACCAATATGAGTTGGATGGCCTATAGAACGACGTCGAACGGCGCCTATTCTTCCTCGTTCGGTGAACGCTAATTCGATCGAATTAAAGAGACAATCTTTAACAAACGATAAGGCATCAATGAAATTTGATTTTCCTGATCCATTAGGCCCGACAAAGAGAGTAAAGGTCTCTAAATTCACCCAAAGCTTGGCGATGCTCTTATAATTTCTAATGTATACGCGACGTATGTGAGGAATCATTCGCTTATCCTCCATAGAGATTTCGTTTAACTTTAAGAAGATATCGATAACCACCTTAACATAAATTTTTGAGCATGAATATCATCAAATTATCTACTCCAGCATGGCGCTGGGGGGGATTTCCGGTGAATAGCGCCGCCGGGCCGCCTTGCCGCCGGGGAAGCGCCAGTAGGGGCGTTGGCGCAAAATGGGCAGTTTGAGCAGGTGGGCCAGGCGGTTGTCCCCGGTCCTGAGATAAGCGGGCACCCCGATAATTATCTCAGCCTGCGGGACGTTGAGCCGGAGGCTCGAGTTGAGCCGGTCCCAGCAACTGAAGACCACGGAATAGTTGGAGTTGGTCTCGGGGCCGACGGCCGAATGGTGGATGCCGTGCATGCGCGGGGTGACCAGAATCTTATTGAGCAGCCTTTCTAAGCCCAGGGGCAGGCGCAGGTTGCTGTGTTCAAACAGGGTGGCGCAGTTGAAGAGGAGCTCATAGAGAAGATAGGTGGCGGGTGAAACTCCCAACAGGCCGACCTGTAAGAGCCGGAAAGGGGTGGAATAGAGGATTTCCCCAAAATGGAAGCGGAAGGAGGTGGTCACGTCCAGGTCCGGGTCCACGTGGTGAACGTTGTGAAAGCGCCACAAGAGGGGGCGGAGGTGATTGAAGCGGTGCCAATAGTAGAAGGTGAGATCCATCCAGAGAATCCCCACCGCCGCCTGCGCCCAGGGGAGGCGAGGCAAAAGGAGGTGCGAGAGCCCCAGGGAATGGGCCTGGGCCCAAAACGCCAAACCCAGGGCCGCGGGCCGGACGATTAAGGTCCCGGCGGCAAACGCCAGGGCGGTTAAGCAAAAGTTGATCCGGAAGCGTGGCCCGCGCCCGCGTTTGGGGCGGCGCAGGGGACGGGCGGTCTCCAGAACCAACAGCAGCGCAAAGACTGCCACTATCAGGGCGGTGAACAACTTAGAGATGAGCATGGGCAGATTCATTCTGCGTTCCGGAAAAAGTTCCGCCGGGTTAACCCGGGAGGTCTTGGCGCAGGATCGGCCTTCACCCCCGGGCGCCCGGGTGCGCTCACGGCTCCTGCCGGGCCGGGGCCGTCACCTTCTCCCAAAAAGACCAGGATTTTAGGGGCCGTCCCAGGTAATGGAGCACAAAGGCCTTGAAGACGGCCAGGCTCTGGTCCCGTTGCAGTTTGGGGAAGCGGAGACGGGACAGCTTTTCCCGATCCATCCCCTGGGCCAGCCGCAGCAGTTTCCAGGTCCCCGGACTCATGGCGAGCAAGGGGCCGGGGGCCCCGGGGCGGCAGGCGCCGCACAGGACTCCGCCCCGGGGGATGCTGAAGTTAAGCGGCGGGGCCGGTTCCTGGCCGCAACCCGTGCACCGGTCCAGGCGGGGGCCGTAGCCTCCCAGGGTGAGAAGGCGCAGCAGGAAGGCGGGCAGCAGCGAATCCGGAGGCAGGTCGCCCTGGTTCAGCAGGTCTAAGGCTGCCTCCAGGGTGGCAAAGATTTCGCCGATGGCCTCCGGGGGCCCGGCCAGCAACCCCGCCACCTCGGCCAGCACCGCGGCCGCCCCCAGCCGCGGCAGATCCCGGCGCAGCAAGGGAAACGACCGCAGTAGCTCACCTTTCTGCAAGAACTCCAGATCCCCGCGGGAGCGTGTTGATAAGAAGAAGACCACCCGGCTCAAGGGCTCCAGGCAGTGGGCAAAACGGCGCCGGCTTTTTCTGGCGTGTTTGGCGATGCCGGTGAGGCGTCCCCGCCCAGGGGTAAGGAAGGTCACCAGCAGGTCGGCTTCGCCGTATTCCCGCACCGTCAGGACAATAGCCTGGGTCTGAGGCTCGATCGTGTGGGTGCGTTCAGCGGGCGGCTGCCGGCCGCCAGCAATAGCCATGGCCGCGGTTCCCAATTTACCGGGGATCAATATTTAACTCTCCTATTATTAACGGAGTCTAATCCAATAAGTCAAGTTTCGCACCAAGTATTAATGAAGCTGGAGCCTTTTTCAGGCTCCCGTAAATAACTGACTGCCTGGGCCGCAGGCCCAGTCGCCAAGTTCAGGCAGCGTAAGAGTCCCGCCTAGGTACTCTATTCAGGGTGCAAACTTGGGTCATAAATGATACTGCGCAACTAGGCAATAATACCCACCCGAAATGAGTAGTTTTACCGATATATCTTTAAGCGAAAAGATGATTACGTTATTAGAAGCGGCAGGCAAAGTGACTATCCCAGGGAGAAAGGAGAGGGGGATGGTACCGGCAAATTACCGTACGTATAAAATCCTGCTGGTGGATGACTATCCGCCGGTGCGCCGGATGGTGAAGGCCCTTATCGAAGCCAACCCGGAATTGTCGGTGGTGGGCGAATTAGGCGATGGGTCGGCGCTCCTGAAATTCCTGGAGACCTCTTCGCCGCAGATGGTGATCCTGGATATTTCTATGCCTTTCATGAGCGGCTTCGAGGTTGCCAGCAGGGTCAAGGAAAGCCACCCGGAGGTCAAGATCCTGATACTCTCCATCCACAACTATAAAGAGTACGTGGAGCGGGCCCTGGCCGCCGGGGCTGAGGGCTATGTGCTCAAAGAGGAAGCCGGAGACGAGCTGCTGGCCGCCATCACTTCTCTGAGGGCGGGCCAGAGCTATATCTCCTCCCACTTGCAGAGCCGGAATTCGACCCTTAACCCGGCATAGAGGTATCACCCGCCAGGTCCTTCAGGGACCAGTCCCATCTGCAGGTCATCTTTAAATCCGTCATTTCCTGAACCGTTCTCAATCAGACCAGATCCTGCATGATGCGCAACAGGGTGGCCTCCACTTCCCGGGTGCGCTCCTTAGGAAATGGGGGGCAAAGCAGGGGCGGGTTTTAAACCCGCCCCTACAGGGCGGACACATGGGTCAGCCCCTACGAATACCTATGCAAAGCCACCCTCCCCCCAACTCTCTCCCCCAGCGGGGGAAAGGGGATAAATAAAGGACCCTTTTTGCTGGGGTGAAACGAGGCGGGGGCTCTCCCTAGAAACCAATCGTAGGGTGCGTCTTACGCACCATTGATGCCATCCCGGAAATAATGAACTTTTTATGGTCGCCTGAGACGCGCCCTACCAGAATCAAATGGTGGAAAAGCGCGGGGGCGGGTTTTAAACCCGCCCCTACAAAGCACCTTCAGGTCCGCCCCGGCCTTAATCAAGGACTTCTTTGGTCAAAGCGGCTTTTTTCAGTTGGCGCAAATCGGTGTGCCATTTCCAGAGCACGTAAATGGAAGGGTAGATGAACAGTTCCAGGAAAAATGAGGTGACGACTCCTCCCACCATGGGTGCGGCGATGCGTTTCATGGCCGCGGAGCCGGCGCCATGGCCGTGCATCAGGGGGAGCAGGCCCATGAGGATGGCCAGCACCGTCATCAGCTTGGGGCGCAACCGCTGTACCGCTCCTTCCATGACGGCCTCCTCCAGGTCCGCATAGGAGTTAAGCCTGCCCTCGACCTGGTGGCGGTGGTAGGCAAGATCGAGGTAGAGGAGCATCACCACTCCCGTTTCAGCGTCCAATCCGGCCAGGGCGATGAGGCCCACCACCACCGCCAGGCTCAGGTGGTAGCCCAAAATGTAGAGCAGCCAGATGGCCCCCACCAGGGAGAAGGGCACCGCCAAGAGCACGATGAAGACCTTGGCGAAGGAGGCGGTGTTGACGTAAAGAATGAGAATGATGATGGCCAGGGTGATGGGGATGATGACTTGCAAGCGCTGGCGGGCCTGCTCCATGTATTCGAACTGGCCGCTCCAGACGTAATTGTAGCCCGGAGGCAGCTTCAACCGCTCGCTGATAGCTTTTTTGGCCTTGGTGATGTAGCTGCCCAGGTCGATATTCCGGATATCCACATAGAGCCAGGCGGAACGCCGGGAGTTTTCACTGCGGATCATGTCGGGGCCCTGGTGGACCTTGATGGCCGCCACCTGGTCCATGGGCACCTGGGCGCCGCTCATGGTGGGGATGAGGATGCGGCGCAGGGACGGGAGGTTTTCCCGGTAATTCTCGAAATAACGCAGGTTCACGGGGTAGCGCTCCAGCCCCTCCACCGTCTGGGTGATGTTCTCCCCTCCCAGGGCGGTGGCGATGACTTCCTGGACATCCCCCACGGTGAGGCCGTAGCGGGCCGCTTGCTGGCGGTTAATGGCAAAATCGAGATAATAGCCGCCGGTGACGCGCTCCGCAAAGGCGCTGGCGGTTTCCGGCAGGCTCTTGAAGATGGCTTCCGCGTCCGTGGCCAGCCGGTTGAGCACCTCCAGGTCGGGCCCCATGATCTTAAAGCCCACCGGGGTCTTGATGCCGGTGGACAGCATGTCGATGCGGATCTTGATGGGGTATCCCCAGGAATTGGCCAGGCCCGGGAATTGCACCGCCTGATCCATCTTCCCGATCAGGTCTTCCATGGTCATGCCGGGAGGCCATTGTGCCGGGTCCTTGAGACGGATGGTGGTCTCGATCATACTCAGGGGCGCCGGATCGGTGGCGGTCTCGGCCCGGCCGGCCTTGCCGAAGACGTACTTCACCTCCGGGAATTGACGGATGATCCGGTCCGTCTGCTGCAGGATGTTCTTGGCTTCAGTGATGGAGATGCCCGGCATGGTGGTGGGCATGTAGAGCAAGTCTCCTTCATTTATAGGGGGCATGAATTCCGAGCCCAGCCTGGAGAAGGGATAGACGGTGAGGCCCACCAGAAGAACCGCCAGGACGATGGCCATGACCGGGACCCTAAGCACCGCCTTCAGGGCGGGATGATAGAGGGACATGGTAAAGCGGTTCAGCGGATTCCTGGACTCCGCCGGAATCCGGCCCCGGAGGAAGGTGGTCATCATGATCGGCACCAGGGTCACCGCCAGGATGGAGGCCGCGGCCATGGCGAAGGTCTTGGTGTAGGCCAAAGGTTTGAAGAGACGCCCGGATTGGCCGGTCAAGGCGAAGATGGGGAGGAAGGAGACAGTGATCACCAGCAGGGAGAAGAACAGGGACGGTCCCACTTCTTTGGCGGCCTCCAGGATCACGGATTGCCGGGGGGCGTCCGGCGGGGCGTGTTCGATGTGCTTGTGGGCGTTCTCAACCATGATCACCGCGGCGTCCACCATCACCCCGATGGCCAGGGCGATGCCGCCCAGGCTCATGATGTTGGCGCTGATGCCGGCCTCGTACATGACGGCCAGGGAGATCAGCACTCCCAGGGGCAGGGTGATGATGGCCACCAGGGAGCTGCTAAAGTGCATCAGGAAGATGATGCACACCAGGGCCACCACCGCCATCTCTTCCAGGAGTTTTTCTTTCAGGTTCGTAACCGCCCGGTCGATGAGGGCGCTGCGGTCATAAGCCGTGACCAGGCGCACTCCCGGGGGCAGCCCGGCCTTGAGTTCCTCCATCTTTTCCTTGACGCCGTCGATCACGGTCCGGGCGTTGGCCCCGAACCGGGCTATCACGATGCCGCCCACCACCTCGCCTTCACCGTTGGCTTCGGTGAGGCCGCGGCGCATTTCCGGACCCAGCCGCACCAGGGCCACATCCTTGATCAGGACGGGAACGCCGTTCTTGTCCGCCCCCACCACGATGTTTTCCACGTCCTGGATGCTTTTGATATAGCCAAGGCCCCGCACCATGTACTCGGTTTCGGCCTGTTCCACCACCCGGCCGCCGACGTCCTGGTTGGATGCCTGTATGGCCATCTTCACCTTGGAAAGGGGAATTCCATAAGAGGCCAGGGTATTGGGGTTGACCACCACCTGGTACTGTTTGACAAAACCGCCCACCGAAGCCACTTCCGAAACCCCCGGCACTTTTTGCAACTGATAGCGGAGGTACCAGTCCTGGATGGAGCGCAGTTGGGCCAGATCGTGCTGGCCGGTGGGGTCTTCCAGCGCGTACTCGTAAACCCAGCCCACCCCGGTGGCGTCGGGGCCCAGGGAAGGGGTGACGCCCGGCGGCAATTTCCCCGCCACATAGTTGAGGTATTCCAGGACCCGGGAGCGGGCCCAGTAGATATCGGTGCCGTCTTCGAAGATGACGTAGACGAAGGAGACCCCGAACTGGGAGAGCCCGCGCACCACCTTGGCCCGGGGCACCGCCAGCATGGCGGTGGCCAGCGGGTAGGTCACCTGGTCTTCCACGGTCTCCGGCGCCTGTCCCGGATACTGGGTGTAGACAATGACCTGGACGTCGGAGAGGTCGGGAATGGCGTCCACCGGCAGATTATACGCGGCGTAAATGGCAAAGAGGGTGACGATGACGCTGATCAGCACCACCAGGAAGCGGTTATGGACGACGTAGTCAATGAGGCGGGCAATCATGGGATTTCCTGGCGCCCAACCCTTCGGATCTCAGGCAAGTGGGCATGATTATCATATTGTCACCATAAGGAATCGGTGGGCAGTGCCCACCCTGGGTTTTTCCAATGAGCCGGCTCAAGGGGGTCCAGATTCACCTTTCCCTGGCTCCCCGGTTAATGGTTAGGCATCGGCGGTAGGGGGGGTCTCGGCGCCCCGGGGGCGGCGCCACCTCCGCCCTCCTCCTCGTAAACCGGCACCAGGTCCATGCCGCAGGGGGCCTTGCCGGGCTTATCCCGGACGTAGGTCGGGTCCATGGGATCGACCCAGTATTTGATCTTCCGCTCCGTTTTACCGCCGGCCATGGGGGCGGCGGCCGGCGTCCCGGCAGCCGGCGCGGCAGCCGGCCCTTCCTTGGGCTCCTGGGGCTGGGGGGCCAACATCATCTGTCTCGCTTCCTGGAAGCGGGATTCGGAATCGAGCATAAATTGGGCCGAAGTGACCACTTCTTCGCCGCCCTGAAGACCGGCCAGCACCTCCCGGTATTGGTTGTCGTCGCCATAGACCCCCAGTTTCACTTCCCGGGGTTCGAACCGCCCATTGCCCAGGGCGATGAAGACGTGCTGCTGGAGGCCGGTGTCCAGCACCGCAGTGGCGGGCACCACCACCACGTTTTTAGTGAGCGGCGACTTAATCTGGACCTGAGCAAACATTTCCGGTTTCAGCTTGAGCTGGGGGTTGGGGAACTTGAGGCGCACCCGCACGGTGCGGGTGGCGCCGCTCAGGAACGGGTAGATGTAATCGATCCGGCCGGCAAAGGTCTCCCCCGGCAGGTAGGCCAGGCTCATCGTCACCTGCTGCCCCGCCTTGATCCAGGGCAGTTCGTATTGATAGATATCGGCATCTACCCAGATGGTGGAGAGGTCGGCCACTTCCAGCAGGGGCATGCCCGCCTGCACATAGGCGCCCTGGGTCACCAGGCGCTTGGTGACGATGCCCTGGACCGGCGAAGCCAGGACCAGATGCTTCTTAACCTGGCCGCTGCTCTCCAGGGCCTCGATCTGGGCGAGGCTGATGTCGAAATACTCCAGGCGCCGCCTGGAGGCCTCCGCCAGCCGGCGGGCCCCTGCCGCCATTTCCGGGATGGGGCTCTTCCCCAGTTCCTTCAGATTTCTGAGCGCCAGCAGGTACTCCTCCTCGGCGGACACCAGGTCGGGACTGTAGATGCTGAGAAGGGCCTGGCCCCGGCGTACCGGGTCGCCGGTGGCGTTGACATAGAGGCGCTCCACCCAGCCGTTCACCTTGGTGTTGATCTGGGAAAGGCTCCGTTCGTCAAAGGTCACCAGGCCCACCGCCCAGGTATCGTGGTTCAGGGGCCTGACCTCCACCTTGGCGGTCCGCACCCCCATGGATTGGATGGTGGCGGGGGAGACCGTGATGGCGCCGGGGGCGGCCGCGGCCCCACCGCCCTCCTCCTCGTAAACCGGCACCAGGTCCATGCCGCAGGGGGCCTTCCCCGGCTTATCCCGGACGTAGGTCGGGTCCATGGGATCGACCCAGTATTTGATCTTGCGCCCTTTTTGGGCGCCTGGCGCCGCCGCGGCTGCCGGGGCGCCGGCCGGGGCGGCCGGGGCCTCATCTTCATAGACCGGCACCAGGTCCATGCCCATGGGCGATTTCCCCGGCTTGTCCCGGATATAGGTGGGGTCCATGGGAGCTCGCCAATATTTGATCTTGCGCTCTTTTGGGGGAGCCGCGCCTACGGCGGGACCGGCTGGTTTAGCCCCCGAAGAGGTGGCATAGACCGGCACCAGGGCGTTCCCCTCCGGGTCCTGGCCCGGCGCCTCTTTAACATAATTGGGGTTCTTGGGGGAGACCCAGCAAAGTGCCTTCTTCTCCGCTTGGCCCCTGCCCCAGGGCGGCGCCCCGGAAAAATAGGAGAAGACCAGGGCCGCCAGGACCAGTATCCCCAGGCCCCACCAAACCTTGCCAGCGCGTGCCAGGCTCATGTTTTGCCTCCGGGCGGCCGGGGGAGTTCGGCCCCCACCAGCCATTCCAATTCAGCCCAGTTATCTTCAAAATCGTTGAGATATTCCTGCATTTGCATCTCGGCGTTATATTCCGTAATCTCGCTTTGATAGAGCTGGTTAAAGGACACGGCGCCCACCTGGTAGGCGGTCAGGGAGGCGGCGGCGGCCTGCCGGGCCTGGGGAATGATCCCCTGGTCAAACAAGGAGGTCTGTTTTTCCAGGCGCTGGAGTTTGACGACGCGGTCCTTGATGGCTGCCGCCAGTTGGTCCCAAGCGGATTGGTGGGCCTCTTTGGCCGCCTCTTCTTTGGCCTCTTCCTCCCGGATCTTGGGTTTGATCTTGGAGGCCTGCCAGATGGGCAGGTTGACCATGAACTGGCCGCCGACCATGTCTGATTGTTTCACCCCCGCCACCTCTTCCCGGAGGGCATAGTTGACCCCGACGGTAAAGTCCGGAAAATATGCCTTCTTAGCCAGGTCCACCGATTTTTGCTGTTGGGCGATCAGGGCTTTCAGGGCCTGGAGCTGAGGCCGGGCCTTGGCCTGGGCCAGCAATTCGTCGAGCTTCAGGGTGAAGGGCCGGGGCTGCAAGGGCTGGGGACGAGCAATGGGGGTATGGGGCGGTTTAGAGCGCAGGGCGTTCAGATCCGCCAGCAGGGATTCCCGTTTCTGGGCCCATTGAAAGAGGCGGTCCAGGTAATTGCCCAACTCCACCTGGGCCTGGAGGACGTCGGCCTGCTGGCCTTGGCCCACGCCATAGCGGGTCTCCGCCACCTTGACCACCTCTTCCCAGGCCTGCTTGTTTTGCTGGGTCAGATCGTAATCGCGGTTGGCCATGGACAGGGCCCAATAGGCCTCCAAAACCTTGGCGCGCACCTCGTTGACCTTGTCCTGATAGGAGTAATCGTTGGCGTGGAACTGCTCCGTGGCCACCTCGGAACGGAGGCGCCGCTTCCCGGGAAACGGAAATTTCTGGGACAGCTCGAACATCTTTTGGGTCATGGGATCCGTGTGGAAACTCCAGGTGTCGGTGGGCAGGTTGGCGATTTCAAAGCCGGCCTGCGGGTCGTCCAGGGCCCCGGCGGGGCTGATCGCCTCCTTGGAGGCCCGGGCCGAATCCCGCATCTGCCTGACTTCGGGGTTGGCCTTGAGGGCCTCGTCGATGAGGGCTGCCAGGTCAGGGGGCAGCGAGCCGTTACCCTGGGCCAGGGATGGCGCCGGCAGGCTCAGGGCCCCGGCCAGACATAGGACCAGCAGCAACAGGACGCGGGAAGATCGCAGTGGGTATGTCATCTCTCACATCTACCTTTATGGAGTCTCGATATCATCAGCCTTGGGACAATCATAAGCACAAGAAGCGCCATTTTACAAGTTGCCCCTAACCAGTTGCCAACCAGCACGGCCAGGCGGAAGATGGCATTTATAACTCTTCCCTCGTGCCTGCCACCACATAGAGCTTCACCGGGTGGGCGATGCCCTTGAGCGCGGTCTCGAAGGTCCTGCTGACGGCCAGGGTCTCCTGGCAATGGTGGAAAACCATTTCGGAAACCATCACCTCGCCGCCCTGGGCCTGGCCCTGGATGCGGTGGGTAAGGTTCACCGCGGCCCCAATGATTCCGTACTTGGTACGGGCTTCGGAGCCGATGTTCCCGACCACCACCTCCCCCGCATGCAGGCCGATGCCCAGGCGCAGGGGCGGCGTTCCCGGTTTGGCCAGGTTTTCGGCAGCCATGGCCGCCTGCATCTTTAAAGCGCAGCCAATGGCTCGCCGCACCACCGGCTCCATGGGACCATCCAGGGGATCGAAAAAGGCCAGGATGGCGTCTCCCAGGAAATCCACTATAATGCCCCGATGCGCCTGGATAACCTCGATCATCCGCGAGAAGTGGCGGTTTATCAGGGAAATGGTGGCTTCGGGAGTAAGGGTTTCGGCCAGGGGGGTGAAGCCCCGGATATCACCGAACAGGATGACCACTTCCCGCTTTTCTCCCCCCAGGCGGCTGGCCTCGGGCCGCCTGAGCAGCTCCCGGGCGATCTCCGGGTCCAGGTAGCGTCCGAAGGTGTTGCTGATAAAGTCCCTCTCTTTCAGGCCCGCCACCATGTCATTGAAAGCCGCGGTCAATCGGCCGATTTCATCCCGGCTGGCCACCGGCAGAGGCTTGCCGTAATTACCCTGGGCCACCTGGGCGGCCCTGGCCGCGATGCCGCGGATGGCCATAATACAAGGTTTTAGCTGCAGCCGGATAATCACCAGGATGACGATAAGACAAAGGACCCCGCCCGCCAGGTAGTACAGGTGAAACCGCAAAATGGGAGCCAGGATCTGGCTGCTCCGGGCGTGCAGCATGATGGCCCAAGGGGCGGCGTGAAGCTTGTAATACCCGATCACCCGATCTTTTCCCATGATGGTGCCGTAAGGCTTTTCCCTCATATCCTTGAGCATGGCCAGCTCCAGAGGGTCCCCGGTTCCCCCCAGACAGTGCCGGGATTGCATGGCCGGAGAGCTGTGGGCCAGGTAGAGCCCTTCCTGGTTTACCACGCAGGCCATTTGAGCTACCAGCCAGCCCTCCTTGAGGATGTCCTGCATCAGGTAGGCGTAGCTTATGACAACTTCAAGCCGGCCCAAGGGCTTGCCGGCCGCGTCCAGGAGGTTCCCCGCGATCCCCACGGTTTTCCCATCCGGAGGGTAAAAGTACCCTAGGGAAGAGATTCCTGCCGATCGCTCCGGGACGACCGCTGGGCTTTGAGGCTCGGCCGCCTTATTCCAGGCCAGGTTGACCTGGACGACGCCGGCCTGGGTCTTTTCCCGGGCCAGGAGCCAAGACTGGATTTCCTGGCCTTGAGGGCCCTGCCCGGCCCGGGCGAATTCCTCCATCCATTTGATCTGCCCGTTGAGCCGCATATCCATCTGGTGGGCGTCCCGCTCCAGGCGCAGGATGGCGATATCCTGCCACTCTTTGAATAACAGGCTACTGGTGAAACGGTAGCCGGCGACCCACAGGACCAGTAAAAACAAGGTTACCGGTATGACCAGCAGGACTATCAATCTTCGCTCTAAGGTTTTAAAGGCAAACATGGATTAACTCAATTTTGCAATCAATGGACCGATTTGCAATTAATGGACCGATCGGAACCAGCCGGTCTGCTTGTTTACCTGGATTTTATCCACCAGGGAGCCATCCTTAGTGACAATATCCACTTCATAAGCATCATCTTTAGAAATTACTTTACCAGCTTTTAAATTAGGGTTGCCCCGGATGTCCTGCTCCACCAAAGCTTTGGCCTGATCCGCCGACAGGGGCTGGCCGGGCCTGGCCACCGGAGACCCGGTCTGCTGATTCATCCAGGGGCAATACCAACCTCCCCGCCCTCCTTGCCCGCCCGGCCCTGGCCCGCCGCCCGGGCCGCAGTTCCCCCCTTCCATCATGCCTCCCATCTGGCACAGCAAGCCTATACCTTCATTCATGGTGCCAACCTTTTTCTGGCTGTCGGGTCCGGCCATGCCCCCCCACCTGGTTCCCAAGCACTCACCTGGTTGACCTGCCCTGGCGCGGCGGCTGCCGCATAGTTCCAGCCTCCCAGACAGACAAGCAGGCCCAGGCACAAGCAGGCAAACAGACTTAGCAAAAATAGTCGCGGTATCATCGGTGCTTCCTCCTTATGCCTCAGTGCAATTATCGATCTCTCGCGGCAGGAAGGGAGAAAACTCATTAGGTTCCCCCCCTTCGAGCTATTAGTTACTTGGTAGAGGGTAGTCAACCGTTACTTCCCGCCGGAAGTCTTTTCCGGAGTCACCCCTTGCTCTTCCATCTTCTTCAGGCAGGCCTCCGGATTCTTCTTAAAGACATCGATGCACCCCGGGCAACAGAAGTAGATGCGCTGGCCCTGATAATCAGTGTAGATATTTTTATTAATCTTGTTGCCCAACACCGGGCAAACGGTCTGCGGCGCGCCTGGTTGCACCGTACCCGACTTATCCTGTAAGCCTTGGGTGGCGCCGGCGGCCATTACCGCCCCGGCGCTGGCAAAGGCCAGGGCCAGGGCCAGAATCATGGAAATTATCACTCTTTTCATAATGTTCCTCCTAGAGATCATACAGGGCGGACCTGAACCGCCCTGCCTCTCCATGGTCATCCGTTAGTGTTGGTGGCCGCTGTGGTCCACCCCGGTCATCTGCCTGGAGCAATTGGTGACCCGCCCTTGCTTCGATTTTGCCTTTCACGGAAAACAGAAAACAGGCAATTTAAGATCAGGCAGAACCCAGCGGTAGCCGTAGGCTTCCCGGGTTCCACAACCTGCAAGGGCTGCGAAACTCAGAATGAGAACAAGAATCAGGCTTGGGGCAGGACTAACTTAACTGGGGAGGATGGACAATGCTGGTGGGTAAGGTTTTGATGGCCATAAACATGGTCAAGGCCAAAGGAGAACTTTGCCAGGTGGTGGCCCCCAAGGCAACGCCCGGCGAGCTTAAGGCCGAAGGAGCGGAACCCAGGCGGTAAGAGCAGCCGCAGTTCTGGTTGGCATCCCCGCAATGGCCGGGCATCCCGTTATGTTGGCAGCAGCAGGGCGCCACCAGGCCCGGGCCTAGACCGCGGTGGCAGCAGGACCTCGAGCCGCCCGTGGCGGCAAGCAGGCCCCCGGGCAGGGAGAAAAAGAGAGCCGTGCCGATGATCACGGCCACTGCCAGGATTCGAGAGGCGGCGCTCCTTTTCATACCTTTCAGGATATCAAGCGTTTTATAAATGGCAAGAATTTTTTTCTTATTGGTGCAGATCTCGTGAATACCTGTTTTCTGTTTACCGTCTCTGTAGGGGCGGGTTTAAAACCCGCCCCTACGTTGATTTTGCCTTTCACAGAAAACAGAAAACAGAAAACCGCTTTTAATCCTTACAAGGTCAGAATCAACGGCAGGATCATGGGGCGGCGCTCCAGGAATTTGAAGAAGAGTTTGCGCATAGCCTTGCCGGCCTGGGTCTGGATCTCCAGCCAGTCCTGGGTGGGTTCGCTCAAGGCCCGGAGGACGATCTCCTGGAAGACCTTGCGGGCCTGCTCCAAGAGGGGCGCCTGCTCCTCCTCCAGGGTGAAGCCCCGGGTGATGAGTTCCGGTTCGGTAACGATGCGGCGGGCCCCCGGGTCCACCGCTACATAGGCGATCACCAGCCCATCGGCGGCCAGGTGCCGCCGGTCCCTGAGGACGATGCGGCTGACGTCCCCCACTCCCTTGCCGTCCACGAAGACCCGGCCGGTGTCCACCCGGCCCTGGAGGCTCGCCCCCCGGGAATCGAAGCGCACCTGATCGCCGTTCCCGGCCAAAAGAACCCTTTCTTCCGGGATGCCCACCGCCCGGGCCAGGTGGGCATGCTTGATGAGGTGGCGTATCTCCCCGTGAATGGGGATGAAATAGCGGGGCCGGGTCAGGTTCAGCAGCATCTTCAATTCCTCCTGGGAGGCATGGCCCGAAACATGGATGTCGGCCACCTCCTGGTAGGCCACCTCGGCTCCCAGGCGATAGAGGTTGTTGATTACCGTGGTGATGGCCCTTTCGTTGCCGGGGATGAACTTGGAGGAGAGGATCACCAGGTCGCCCCGGCGAATGTGGATCTGCTTGTGGGCCTCTATGGCCATACGAGCCAGGGCGCTCAGGGGCTCTCCCTGGCTGCCGGTGGTGATGACAATGGTTTCGGGCGGCGGCAGCCGCTCCAGGTCCCCCACATTGATCTCCAGTTCCGGGGGGACCGAGAGAATGTCCAACTCCTTGGCTATCCGGGAGTTGGTCACCATGGACTTGCCGTTGAACAGCACCTTGCGCCCGTACTTGGCGGCAATATCGACGATCTGCTGCATCCGGTGGATGTGGGAGGCGAAGACCGCCACGATCACCCGGCCCGGAGCTTCCCGCACCAGGTTTTCCAGGGTGATGCCGATCTGCCTCTCGGACAGGGTGTAGCCGGGGCGTTCGGCGTTGGTGGAGTCGGAGAGCAGCGCCAGCATCCCCAGTTCGCCGTAATGGGCAAAGCGGTTCAAGTCCGTGGCCTCGCCGGCCACCGGGGTCTGGTCGATCTTGAAGTCGCCGGAATGGGCCAGATAGCCCTGAGGGGTGCGCACCACAAAACCCACCCCGTCCACGATGGAGTGGCATACCCGGATGAATTCGAATTCGAAGGGTCCCAGGGCCAGGGGCTCCGATGGCCGGATCTCCCTGAGGTCGGTCTGCGCCAGCAGGCCGTGTTCCCTCAGTTTCTCCCGCAAGAGGGCCAGGGTCAGGGGGGTGCCGTAGACGGGGACGGCGAATTCCTTGAGGAAAAAGGGGGCCGCGCCGATATGGTCCTCATGGCCGTGAGTCAGGACCAGGGCCGTAATCTTATCCCGGCGCTCCCGCAGATAGGTGAAATCGGGGATGACGATGTCTATCCCCAGCATGGGGTCCTCGGGAAACATGAGGCCGGCGTCCACCACCACCAGGTGGTTGGCGGTCTCCAGGGCCATCATGTTGAGGCCGATCTCCCCCACCCCTCCCAGGAAGGTGAGATCCACCCAATTATTCGGGGTTGCGGCGGGGATCATGGGGGAAGCCGGGGTCATAGTTGGCGTCGATGGCCTGGAAGACCGCGGCCATCAAGTCTTCCTTGCGCCGATAATCCTGGGGATTGATGGGAGGCGAAATTACTACCCGCACCGGTCCGGGGCGCATCCGCATGCTGTGCGGGACTTGAATAAAACGGGTGCCGCTGATGCTCACCGGCACGATGGGCTGCCCGGCTTTGGCGGCCATGATGAAGACCCCTTTCTTAAAAGGACTGAGCTCCGGGGCGGCAACCCGCGTGCCTTCAGGAAAGATGATCATCGAGGCCCCGGCCTTCACCCGGGCCGCGGCCCGGTCCAGGCTCTTGATGGCCTGTTTGAGGCTGCTCCGGTCCAGAGGTACGGAGCCCATGCGAATTAAGGCGTGCCCGAAGACGGGAATCCGGAAGAGGGATTGCTTGGCGACGAACATGAGGCGGCCCGGCAGGATGGCGATCAGGGTGAAAATATCGAAATTGGAGCGGTGGTTGGCGGCAAAGACATAGGCCTGGTTCGGGGCCAGGTGTTCCAACCCGCGCACCTCCACGGAAACATGGGCCATCCGCAGCAAGGTCCGGCCCCACCATCTGGCGGTGAATTGGACTAATCTGCCCTCCCGGTCGATGGGGGCCAAAAACACCACCATCGAGCCGGCAACCAGGGTGATAATCCCCAACCAGAAATGGAACCATAACCCCCAGGCCAACCGTTGCGCGTCCTCCTCTGTCATGGTACGAGAATCTACCCGGAAAACCCGTAGCCGTCAAGCCTGGGCCGGGTGTCTATGAGTCCTGGGGAGGGCCGGGATCATAGTATTTTTCGAAATTCTGGTATAACCTACCCCAAGTAACCGCCGCCGCCGGATTTATTTTACCGAAAACCGAAAACCGAAAACCGAAAACTTTCTTAACCCATGGCTATCCCCAAGATCATCTCCGCCGCTTACCAGCTCAGCGTCCACCGGACCGATCAGTTGCCCGGCGGGGAGCTGCCCGAAGTGGCCTTCCTGGGCCGCTCCAACGTGGGCAAATCCTCCCTGATCAACGTCCTGCTGGGGCGCAAAAAACTGGTGCGCACCAGCGCCGAGCCGGGCTGCACCCGGGCCCTCAACTTTTTTCTGGTGAATAGCCGCTGGCACTTCGTAGATCTGCCGGGGTTCGGGTATGCCGCGGTTTCCAAAGAACTCAAGGCGAAGTGGGGGCAACTGGTGCTGGACTATCTAGACCGCCGCCAGGCTTTGGCCGCGGTGGTCTTCCTCCAGGACGGCCGCCGGCGGTTGGGCCAGGAAGAGCTGTTTCTTTGGGAATATCTGCGGGACCGCAAAAGGCTGGTGATTCCAGTGCTCACCAAGGCGGACAAGTTGAAGCAGGGGGAGCGCCACCGGCAGTTGCAACATCTGGCCGAAAATCTGGCCCCCCTGGGGGTGGCCCCGGGAGAATTCATCTGGTTTTCGGCCCTGAGCCGCGAGGGCCGGGAGGATCTCTGGGCGCGGCTCCTTGGGCCCTTGGGCGGCTGACAAGGTTGTCCCAGGCGTCAGGCCCCCAGAAAAGATGGCGGCCGGGACACCCGCCTTACCGGGATGGCTCGTGAGACGCGCCCTACGCCTGGCGCCCCCTCTGGTGGGATGTTTCATAATCGCCAGGAATTTCCAAATGTGGTCTTTTAACCCCCCTTTGAAAAAGGGGGGTAGGGGGGATTTAAAGTAACCTCCTGAAATCCCCCTAAATCCCCCTTTTCCAAAGGGGGACTTTAATGCTCGTGGAACTCAGGTTTTCTTGATTTGATGCCGTACTATTTAAGGAGCACAATACCAGGGGGTTGGGTGCGCCCTATGAGGATAATATCCTCCAGCCGCCGCTTGGGCACGTGGTGGACACCCGCCGCGTCCCGCCAGTACTTGATGCTGCCATCGGGGGCCACCTCTTCCAGGACGACGGTCTCTTTGGGCCGGCCCAGGGCGATGACCAGTAGAATTTCCAGATTTTCCGGAATCTTGAAAAGCTGGCGCAGACGGTCCCGCTGGATCGAGCCCAGCATGCAGCCCCCCAGCTCCTGGGCCCGGGCTCCCAGGAGGATGGATTGGGCCGCGATGCCATGGTCGCAGCCGAAGTTTTTGGAGATCTCCGTGTCCCCCAGGACGACGATGTAGGCGGCCGGCCGCTCCCCCTCCGACGGCCCCGGCCAGTCCTTCAGGTAGCCGGCCCAGGCCAGGCAGGAGAAGATGTCGGCATTGCTGGAGGGCTCCTCGGAAATGAGATATTTCAGGGGCTGCAGGTTGGCCGCGGAGGCGGACAACCGGGCCAGGTCCACCAGGTCCTTCAGGGTCTCCAGGGACACCGGGACCTCCTGGTGGAAACGGCGATAGCTGCGATTTCCCTTAATTAGTTCCGTTATCATGGCACACCTCCAAAGATATGGGTTACTAAGCAAGCCATTGGCACGCCGGTGCGTCCGGGAACAAAATTTCCTTAAACTGAAGATTGCCCAACCTTATAGTTAATCCTGTCGAGGCTCCAACCTGAAGACCCCCTCCGGGGAGAGGATGGCGTCCACCCCCTGGCCCTTGAGGAATTCGGTTACGGGCCGGCCCAGGAGCAATTCCGTGGCTGCGGGGGTCAGTTCCCATTCGTCGATGAGCATCCGGCGCAAATAATGGTCAAAGTGCAGGGCCTCGAACAGGGCCTCGCCGGCCTCTTCACGGCCGGCGCCCACCTCCGCCAGGGCCCGGGCCACCAAGCCATAGTCGCAGCGCTCTTGATGCCGCCTGATCAACTCCCAGATTTCCGGCACCCCGGCGAACAGGTGCTGCCGGGTGAGCAACTGGTCTTCTTCCGGGGGCGGGGGCGGGGGCGGCTCGCTCCAACAGTTTTGCCGGCGGCACTGCTCCGGGCGGTTCTCATAGATGCGGCAGGAATTATGGGCCGCCTGGAAAAACCAGCATTGCCGGCTGCCGGGTATCTCCCGGAGTTTTAGGCGCTCCCCTGTCAGGGGCTCCACCCGGCCGGCGCGGCTGCTCACCAGCTCCTCCGGGCGCAGGGTGTAGACGTCGTTCCAGGTGAGGATCTCTTGCTGGAACAGGGGCAGGTCCTGGAGGAGCAGGGTAGGGCTGGCTGACTGGCAGCACTCGCCGCAGCGGCTGCAACGGTCGCGCTCGGATTCACATTTCTCCTGGGCCGCGGTCATCAGGCGGCGCCAGGCCGCTCCCCGGGCCGGCAAGGGCAGGGTGTTCCAATTCTCCGAGACCTCTTTGAAACCGGCGGCGTCCTCTATCTGGCGGCGCAGGATCCGGTAACGGCCGCTGTCGGCGGAGATTTGCAGGATCGCCGTTAGGTACTCTGCCCAAATGGAGGCCATCACCTCCCGGGAGCCTTTGGCCAGGGCCTCACCCGGGTCCTGGTGGACTTTTCCGAAAAATTGTTTAGGCGTCATGAATAATCCTGGGGTTTTTTAAAGTTCCCTTGATTTTATCATGTTGTTGCGCAAAAGGCAGTTTTCGATTTTCTGTTTCTTCTTTCACAGACATTATAGATAACAGAAAACCGCCTCTGGCCGTCCGCTCATACGCTATTCACCCCCTGGCCGCTGGAGCCTAGACGCCATTGCCGCACCCGCCCTTGCGGGTCCAGGCGCATTTGCAGGGCAAAGGGGAAGGCCCTCCCCGGCACGGAGAAGCGGAGGTCCAGCCACTCCAGGGCGAGCCCGTCTTCCAGGACCTGCACCCGGTGCAACAGGGGGAAGCGGGCGAATTCTAGGTAGCGGTCCCGGATTTCCCGGGCTTCCGGGTTGAGGTCCAGCTCCGGCATGGGCTGCCCACTGAAAACCTGGAGGCGCAGGTCCTCGGGGGTCGCATAAACCTCAGCCGGCGCCCGGGAGTTGGACGGCAGGCGGGTTACCATTGGCGCCGCCGGAGAACGCCATAACCCCAAGAATCCCAGGAACGGCAGTTGCACCAAGGCCTGCGCCACTTCCCGGCCGTTGGCGGCCAGCAGCAGCCAGCGGCGGCAGGAAAAGGGCTGAGGCAGCGCGGCCACCGTGAGGCTCCCGGCTGCCAGCGACCCCTCGCATCCAGGATGAGAAGGGGCGGAGAGCGGCCCCGGGTTGGCGGGCGTGGGATAAAACACCCGGCGGGCCAGGGCCAGGGCCTGGCGGTGATAACAGCCGCACAGGAGAAGATAACCGCCGGCCGCGGCCAGAAAGGCGAGCCCGGCCCGGTGGCCCCAACCGGGGCAGGGAGCGGCCGCGGCCCCGGCCAGCAGCAGGACGGTGAGGTAAGGGTCGATAATAAAGAGCCAGTCCAGGGCGAAGCGCTTCCTGGAGAAGGGAAACAGGAGCTGGGTGCCGTAGGGGGTGGCCAGGTCCAATACCAGGAGATGGCTCGCCAGAACTGCCAGACCCAGGAAGAAGATCGGTTGGAACCAGCGGGGACCGCCCAGGGCCCAGGCCACCCCGGCTGCCGCCAGGGCCAACAGGGGCAGGGCCGTCAGGGAATGGGAAAAGGCCCGGTGGTGGCGGATAAAGGCCAGCCGATGGAAATATATCAAAAAATAGTCGCAATCCGGCAGCAGGGCGAAGGATATCCCGGCCACGGCGCTCCAAAAAGGGGAGGGGCTGGGAAGCACCTGCGACAGCAGCGCCCCCATAGCCAGGTGAGTCACCGGGTCCATGGCCACCTGCCAATTGGGGCGCTGTAGAGGTGAAAATAGCGCAACCGGTCCTCGCTCAGGACCCGGGCTGGGGGATCGCGCGCCGCCAGGGCCTCATTTTAGGGAATTCGCCTATTCCCGGCCAAGCCGGCAAAGGTAATGATCTAATTATTTTTTTGCCTTTCCCGAAAAAGGAATCAGTGAACCACACCGATTCCAAAAAGAATCCGGGCGGCCAGGCCGACCCCGTAGGTGACGGCGCAGGTACCCATAATGACAGCTATGTTGTGAGCGATCTTCACGGATATCTTTTTACCGGACAGCACCGCGACGAAGAACCCGGCCGTGGATATGGTGAGGACGGCAAGGGCAAAGGCCATGATCGCGGGAAGCAGCGGTTTCAGATCCCAGATCACCCCGATGCAGAAAGGTATCAGGGTCGGCACCGCTCCGATGAGGAAGAACAGGCCGGTGGTCTTGATGGCCTCTTTGGGCTCGCCGGCTTCCCCCGCCATGGTGACCGATTTGACCAGGTAGGAAAGAATGGACGTGTCATCCCCGATTATCCCCAGGATGTCTTTGACCGTCTCGTTTTGGATGCCTTTCCCGATGAGGGCCATTTCCAACTCCCGTTTCAGCACGTCCGGGTCGATCTCCTGTTTCACTTTAAGCTCCCGGTTTCTACCCTCGTGCAGGTCATAGTTTGCCTTCGAGGTGATATAGGAGATGGACATGACCGCGATGAGCCCCCCGATTGTGGCGATGAGCCCCGTCAAGGCGATCGTCAGCGTCGAGGCGTGCGCGGCCAGAAGGCCGATGACCAACCCCAGCGTCTCGATGATGCCCACGGTCATGGCATCCATCGCCCCCCCGGCCTTGGCAATATAGGATTCCTTATCGGCGATCTGCCCCATCAACTGCCACTCGTGGCCGATCTCCTGCCGGATGATATTGGCGATGATCGTTGTCGTTTTTTCATCGTGGCTGTAGGCCTCGAACAATTTGGAGTACTCGAGGATGGAATTACGCTCGCTGTGCTCCATGTAATGAATGAAGATGGTGAACGGCAGGATGATAGAGAGCAGCTTTCCCAGAAGGATTTTCCAGCGCAGGGAGAGGGTAACATCAAAGGAGGCGCCGTGAGACTTTGCCGCGATGCGGTTCCATATGGTTGCATGCCCCTGCTCCATCCGGCCGATTTTAGCGATAACGTCCCTACGCCCGGCATCGTGGCAGCGAGCGGCCAGAAAGCTGTAGAGGCGGTCGGCAACGATTTCCGACTGCCAGAACTCATGCAGCAGAGACAGATTACCCTGTTCTTTCATGGGAACCTATAAGGATCGAGCCTGATCTTTGAGCCGCGGCGCTAAGAATTGGGTCATGTTATCAGGGCCGGTGTGGGGGTGCCATGAGCCCGGGGCACAAGATGAAAAAAAGGCTTCAAGGAAGGGGATTCATGGAGTGGGATATGTAAACCTCTCCGCGGCGAACAGCTTGTATGCCGCTAAAGAGTTCCTGATCCAGATCTTGTTTCAGAATGTAACCTTCGACCCCGTTCGTCATGGCCTGATCCAGATAATCTTTTTCCCTATGTATGGTCAGGATGACCACCTTTACTTGAGGATAGAGTTCCTTAATCTTCAGGGTTGCTTTCAATTCCCCGAGCCTGATATCCGTGATGACCATATCCGGGCGGGAATGCTCCAAAATTGACAATACCTCCTGGACATCGTTAGCCTCACCTGCCACCGTAAATTCACCAGTTTCCTGAACAATATTCTTAATAATCTGACGCAGCGGCAGGTAATCCTCAGCCAGGACAATATTATAGGATGCCATAAAAGCTCCTGGGCACCTGGCAGCGCATCGGGAAGGCATGGGGCTTTTCTCTCAGAGGGGCGGCAGGAGAGGCGGAGTTCCAGGTTTTCTATTTAAATTAAGTTACAATTTCAGTTAGTCAACCCTGGGAGGATAATTTAATTTCCAGAAAAGATGGGCGTTGGTGTTTGGGTTTGATGATAAGAACTTTCATATCATCGAAAAATAAAAAATCTTTCCATTTGAATGACTTTCGCTTTTCATTTACACTAAATTCATGTCCCTCCCTGCCGCAACCGATCCGAAAACCTTCCATTTCCGCAATCTTCACCCCCGGATATTCATAGGAACGGCCTCTGATCGTTATGCCGGCTGGATCGGGCAGATTTACTCCCAAGCCCGCTATGAGGGACGGATAACCAAAAGAACGAAGGTAATCGCCGGGAAAAATTTTATCGAAGAGGTCCTGCCACTAGATAGCGTCGAGGAGTATTTTGAACATTTTTCGGTGCTGGAGATCGATTTCACCTTTTACCGGCTTCTTTTGGATGAGAACGGCCGACCCACTCCGAACTATCAGGTTTTGAATACCTACAGCCAACACCTGAAAGCCGGAGACCGAATTATTCTCAAGGCGCCCCAGATCATCACGGCTCAGAAGATTCATAGAGGCGACCGATACGTCGATAATGAATCCTATCTGAACCCCAAAATTTTCACCGAGCAATATTATGTGCCGGCCGCAAAAATGTTGGGCTCAAAACTCAGCGGCATTATTTTTGAGCAGGAGTATCAGCGGCTGCAAGATCGGACTCCGGTTAACGCAATGACCCGGGAGCTGGATGATTTTTTCCGGGAGATCCCGAAAGATACCCGCTATCATCTGGAATTAAGGACAGATTTGTATCTGAGGGATCAGGTCTTCGAAGTTTTAAAAAAATATGGGGTGGGGCAGGTATTATCGCACTGGACCTGGCTGCCACCCTTGAGAAAACAATTGGCCAAGGCTAGTGGCAGGTTCTTTAACGGGGGCGGCGAATGCGTGATCCGGCTGATGACGCCCCTGGGCATGCGGTATGAAGACGCTTATGCGAAGGCGCATCCTTTTGACAGGCCAATCGAAGGTATGCGGCAGCCGGAGATGGTGCAGGAGACGGTGGAGATCGTCAAGGCCGCCGTCGAAGGGGTGTCGGTAAATTTGCTCATCAATAATCGGGCCGGCGGGAATGCGCCTTTGCTGGCCCGGGAAATTGCGGAGAAATTAATGGGGAAGAAGGAGCCACCGGCTCGCCGGCAACCGGGGCTTTGGGATCGTTAATTGGGATATCTTATGTTTACTTATTTTATCCCTGCATCAATATAACTTTGATTTGAATAAGCACTTATTGTACCACTGATATTTCTAAAACCAGCTTGGGTTAATAAATGTCTCTGCTCATTTTTATCGACAAATGCATATCTGCCAACTTTGTCTTTTCTTATTATGATGTAGCTATAATAAAATAATTTCCAAATGGCATTACCTTTTGTTATGATATCAATTGCTGTTTTTATCATCCCCTTTGTTTTCAATGAATGTTTTAAGTGATCCTTAAAAATCACAAGTGGATTAAACCCGGTATGGACATTAGCAATGACAAATTTGCCCTTTATTTTCAATACCCTATAAATTTCTTCAAAAATCGATAACCTGATACCTCTAGCAATTGTGTAAATAACATTATTAGATACAACCTTATCAAAATAATTATCCGGAAATGGTAGTTTATTGGTTAGATCACCAAAATATACTTCCGCATCACGGTCTTTCATGAGATGAATTTTTATAGCCTTCTCGGAGAAATCATATCCCGTTAGCTTCGCCCCGTAGGCCTTCAAAAGCAGGGATAAGTTTCCGGTCCCTGAGCCCGCATCAAAGATCAAATCACCCTTTTCCACCTCCAATACACTAATGAGATCATTCATTAGCTCTTGGTATGGAATCACTTCATTCAAAAGATCATAGGTCAGAAAATATTTTTCCCAGAATCCTTGATCCATTTCACCTAACCTTTTTCAATCGATCTTGTGAATCTCCGCAGACCAGAGATTAGGCCGCAGCATACATCTCTTGTGGCTTTCCCCCTTAGCGGGGACCTTGGGACCCTGCGCTTTGCCAACTATTCACCTTTATATCGAATAGATGCCCGCAAATCCATCAAATTTTGCCGCATGATCGACGTTCAATACGTGCCCCCTCCCAGTGGGGCCATTCCTTAGAGCTTAATAGCAAATCGATTTTTGAGGTTTACCAAGTCGATTCTCCGATCCTCCTTGGGTTTCGATGATAATATCGGTAATTTCAGAAAGAAGGTAAATACTGGTTTTCCCTGATTTTTACCTTCGAAAACCATGAATTTTAAACCCAGGAACGTGGGATGGACCCGGTTTTCTAGGACACGGGAGGGGGACCATTCCTGACAAGCGGACCCGGGAGTTGGCAAGAGGGCGGGGTGGGCTGTGAAGGGGCGGGTTTAAAACTCGCCCCTACAGGGAGCGCAGGTTGGCTCGGGCCCGCACTCCTGCCTGTCTAAGGTCTTGACAAAAGCCCGGGGGCAAGATAAACAACTTATCGGTCGGCGGGGTAGCTCAGTCGGTAGAGCAGGGGACTGAAAATCCCCGTGTCGGCAGTTCGATTCTGTCCCCCGCCACCAATATCCAAGTACCCTGGACCCCCTCAAACCCCGGCGGTTCAAGACCTGGCAGGTCCTGCTGGTCTGTCCCGCGGTTGATTATCCGTTGAAACTGACGGATTATTAACCCCCCTTTGGAAAAGGGGGGGGAGGGGGGATTTAATATAACCTCTTGAAATCACGCTAAAATCCCCTTTTTCAAAGGGGGACTTACCCAAGCCAAATCCAGCGTTCCAGTCTTGATATTATGTCCAGCTAATTATGAGGCACTCCACTAGCTGGCTGCCGGTGGGGCTGGGCCATTTCTCGATTTTCTCCTGCTAGTTCTTTTCTCAAGCGGCCTTCTCCTCGCAGACAGCATGGTAAAGTTAACGGGGTGGGCCGTGTAGGGGTGGGTTTCAAACCCACCCTTACGGAGCCGCGGACGGGATTGAAAAATTAACCTGGTGGGCAGTGCCCACCCTACAACTGGCCTCCGAGTTTTTGAATCCAGGCATAATTGGGTCGGGCGCATCTTCAGCGGTGGCAGCCGTCTGGTTTGCAGGAATGGCGGCGCTTGGGAGGACTTGGCCCGGGGACAGGACCGCGGACGGTATTGAAATATTAACTAATTTGATTTCTTGCTTAGACTCGGGTTTGGTAAGTAACCTGCTAACGATTTATTCCTCAGCTTTTCCTGTTTCGCACCATTATTGAGCAGTCCTGCCCTGTCAAAGACGAATTAGTCGATTAATTGCGAACGAGCATTCCCAGGGAGAGTCGTTACTGGAAAACCATTGTCATTGACACTAAGGGTCCCGGAAATGGTGATGGAGTCTGCTATTATGGAACCGTTCATGGTCAAGTTGCCGCTAGCAGTTACTCCACCATTGGGAGCGTATAAGATTGCGCTTGAACCGCTACTAGTATTAATATAGTTCGCGCCACTTAATGTAATACCGCTACTACCTCCTGCATAGAGAAATACTTGGTTAGAACCGCTGATAGTTGTGGCCCCACTTATGGTTATATTCCCACCAGCCAAAATACATCCAGTGCCATTTAGTGTACCACTTATTGTTACATTACCTGTAACATAGATATCACCATTCAGAGTAGTGGATCCGCTATAAGTTTTATTGCCAGAAACTTCGGTAGCGATAGCTTCTATTTGTGGCATATAATTTGGCATGCTGATATCAGTAGCAGTATATGTTTCTGGGCCATAAGAATTCCCAGAACCACTTGTTATTATGGTTTCCCCACTACCCACAGCAATAGAACCTATCGTGTTACTGCTGCCACTTGCTGTAAAGCCCTTGTAACCTTCCGCTGCTCCAGTAATAATATTATTGCTTCCACTTATTGTAAAAGAACCATTTGCATGAGCCGACCCTTGGATGTTTCGGTTTCCACTTAGTGTCAAATCTGTATTGGAAAACAAAGCATAATTAAAAGGCCCGCTGGCGCTTGAGCCGATCAATATGGCTTCTGCGTATGCCGTCAGGGGGACAGTGGAAATGCCCAAGACCTTCATGAAATATGTTGGAACATTGTTGGTCAGTTTAACGTTACATTCCGGAGCATTAGAGGGATTTTTACCGTTAGGATCTTGAGTAAAAGTTACCGTAGGGATCAGGTTGAAGTTATTACTGATGATGAGAGCATTGGCCTCAGATGTTGCCAGGGCCTGACTACTCTGTAATTGGATAGCGCCGCCGCAGGCTGCGGCGTCCACGGCGTTTTGCATCTGAGTCTTGACGAGTATCACATGTCCCAGGTCCAGGGCCAGGGCGAGCAATCCAACCAGGACCGGCAGCATTATTCCTACCAAAACCGCAATAGCGCCTTCCTGGTTTTGCCGGAAGGTTTTTATCATGAGAAGACCGTCCTTGCCAGGAGAAACTATTCCACGTACATAGTGCAAGTCGCTTCTACCGTATAAGGATTTGTGAAGAACTGCCTAATTATCGGAGTTATTATGGTTACGTTGTCGGTGACTGTGACCTTAACATTACCTCCCGAGGCTGGGGCCGACGGGTTGGCGCTGACAGTCAACTGGTTGCCATAGCTGGCCTGAAGGTTTGTGGTAATTTGCGCCAGGGTGTATGGAGAGGTGGAAGTGCAAACATCGACCGAAAATAACCGCGCCCCCTGCCGGGCCGCATTGTTGACGAGGTCCAAATTATAATAGAGATTGCCGATGTCGAAGATACCGCAGAGAATCAAGGCCAGGGCCGGCAGAACCAGGGCAAATTCGACCGCCGCCGCCCCACCCTCGGAATCCCGCTGCCCCTGCTGCTTGCCGCGTCGGATTCGCCACATCATGCGCCAATTCCCCTCTAGAAGAAAATCTGCAATGATTGATCGAGATTATGCGGACGCCTGGGCGCCGCAGTCGCATTAGATGTTGCCCCTAGATTGGTATATTTCTTTAGCCTTGTAAATCAGGGAATCCCTGTTTTTTATGGGGGGGATTCCCTTATTTATCAGAGGTTGGGTGGCATCCCCGGAATGCTGGCAGCGGTCTCTCAATCTATCATTCCCTGGACTTGGATAACTAAAACGATCCAGAGAAGCCTCGTCTAAGATGATGAGCCTGGATTATGCCGCAAATTATAATGGCAATATGGTCAACAACTACTTGATATGAGGAGGTATATATTTAGCAAATTGGGGGTCTTTAAGAGGCTCGATAGGGGTGAAAACCGGAGAGAGGTGCTGCGGCCGGATTTTAACCGGTCCCTCATGATAGATTTCCATGGCGCCAGGATCACTGCGGACGTTGGTTTTCTCCTGGTACGGCAGGCCGATGAACGATTCAAGATCATCGAACCCAGGCAAGATTGCCTGGAAGACTTGAGGTTAAGCACCCGCACAAAGGCCAGGCGCCGCCGGAGCTTGCCAAGAGATAGGGGCTCCCCGGAGAACCAACCCTACACAAAGATAGAGACGACTTATTGGACCAAGGCAGAGCCGCTTACGGATGCGTTAAGTCCCACCTTCGGCGAGCCGCCGGTGCCGGTGTCCAAGATAATATTCTGGCCGCTGGTTATAGAGCCATTTACGGTGGCGCCGCCATTAAGGGTGACGGAATCGTTCTGAGTCAGGATGCTGCCATTCAGGGTGGCGCCGGCGTCGATGACGACGTTGCCGCCCGTAGCTATAAAAGTTACGTTAGCCGCCGTTAAGCCGCCGCTCAGTAATACGCTGGTATTGGAGTTAAGGGTGAAAGTGCCGGAAACCCTGACGACAAACGACTCGTTGGAAGCCGCGCTCAAGGTAAGGCTGTAGGGATTAGTCAGGAGCATACTGTTGATGTCCGCAACGTTCACCGTATTAGTACCTGAAATGGTCGTGCTGGACATTTGACCAACATTTGAATAAGTTGACGTGTTATTAGCTAACGCTATGTCAGCATTTAATGTTGTAGTAGCAGCACTGACCGCATTCGCTAGCATGGTATTGGTGGCGGAATTCTGCACTACAGTTAATCCACTGTTGTTGGTCAGGGAGGTTGCGGTGTTGGCATATATACCCTGCGACACCGCCACGCCGCTATCAAGTGTTAAGCTGGACCCATTATCCCCCACACTCCCCCCGGTAATGGTGACATCGCTGTTTAATATAACAGAGTTGCTGCCGGTCTCCAGGATAGACCATGGCCCCGATGCCCCCGATCCCCCCGATGCCACCGGCACTACCATCGCCACCGCGGTGCCATTCAGGTTAACGGTTCTTATCCCCAAGATGGGGCCAAAAATCAACTGGAGGGGGCCGCCGTTGTTACTGGAGCTCTTGGGCACCACCACCTGGACGGCCCAGGCTGCAGGTGGGGTTTGCGTGGGGAGGGTGGCAGTGGTAGAAGTAGTGCCAGTAAATGCCTTATTTACAAAACTCCAATAGCCGGGAGTCACCGTGCAATAGGTCAAAGCCTGTTGATTGCCCCAAGAATTATATTTGACTATATTGGTTGCCGCAGTTGTTGCCGCGGTCTGGGCTGCTTGCGAGTTCGGACTGTTTGATCCAAAGGCCTCCGCCCCGGACAGGGCCCCGGCATCGGCGGCATTTTGCAACTGACGCTGCACCACGAGCATATACCCGTAATCGACGGCTAGGGCGGCCGCCGCCATGAGTGCCACCAGGGCCACGACCATGACCAGCGCAATGGCCCCGGACTCGTTAACTAGGAAATCCTGAGCTCGTCGGTGCAAACGCGCCTGCTCCCAAAGCATCCGGGTCTCCTTTATTCCAATGACATCTCCACGGTGGAACTCAGGGTCTGTGGATTGGTGAGGCCGGGTACAAAATGAGCAAGAAAAAGCCAGTGGTAATTGGCAGTAACCGTGACGATGACCGGAGAAGCTCCCGAAGTAGTCGAGGCAGCGGCGGCGGCAGCGGCGGCGGGGGTCTGCTCTAGAGTGGCCGTGAGATTGGCATTGCTGGGCAAGAGGCCGGAGTAGTTGGTGGTCACATAGGTTGACACCGTGGGAGAAAGGTTATTGGGTGCCAGGCGTTGACCGCTTGCATTTACCGTATAAAGTGTGGCATATCTGGCCCCAGCCCGACTGGCGGAGGAGATTGTCAATTGCGTATAGCAGCATAGGCCAAAATCGATGATGCCGACCAAGATGAGCAGCAAGGGGATGAGGCAGAGGGCGAACTCCACCGCCACAGCACCTTCCTGGTCTTTCCGCAATTTTGTTAGCATAACCATACCCTTCTTCATCAGAGCAACCAGGCAATGGTTAATCGAGATGATACGAACGCCTGGGCGCCGCAGTCGCATTAGATGTTGCCCATAGATTGGTGCATTTCTCTAGCCTCGTAAATCGGGGAATCCCTGTTTTTAAGGGGGGGAAATCCCTTACTTATTCGAAATGAATTGGGCAGAATAGGCTGGCAGTAGCCAGTAAAGGCAAATGCAGAAAAAGATAAAATCAGTAGCCAGTGGCCAGTAAAGGCAAAAATAGAAAAAGATAACCGGGTATTGGGGACTGTAACCAGTAAATTCTGAGGCGGGAAAGGATAACTGATAACTGATAACCGATAACTGGCAACTGACTACTGACTACTGTTCAATTGGCCCCGCCAGCGCCTCGCCCAGCAGCCGATCTTCCTTAATCCCGAGAAGGCGCACCAGGAGGCGGCGATTGCGCCAGGTGGCCGGGCCGGGAAAGACGACCCGCAGGTAATTGTCGCTCAAACCCTGAAGCCAGCCCGGTTGCGGGGCCGGCCCTTCCACCAGGACCTCACGCAGGCGCTCAGTTTGTCCCTGCATAAATGCCAGCCTTTTTTGCCTTCCCAGCTCCCGGATGATGCCGGCGCGGCGCGAGAGCTCCCGGCCGGGCACCGCCTGCAGCCGCGCCGCCGGAGTACCGGGACGGGGGGAGAAAGGGAAGACGTGCAGGTAGGTCACCGGCAAAGAGGCAACCAGGGTACGGCTCGCTTCGAAGTCGGCGGCGCTTTCCCCGGGAAAGCCCACCAACACGTCCAGCCCCAGGGCCGCCTCCGGAAAAAGGCGGGCGATCTCCAGGACGAGGTCCCGGAATTCTCCGGGGAGGTAAGGGCGGTTCATGGCATTGAGGATGGAGGCGGAACCGCTCTGGAGGGGGAGGTGAAAATGGGGGCAGAAATTCCGCCAGGAAGCCAGTTCAGTGAGGAGATCCCCGGTCACTTCCTGTGGTTCCAGGGAGCTGAGACGCACCCGCAAGGGCGCTCCGTCTTCCTGCAGGCGCCGCACCAGCCCGGCCAAGCCAAGTGGAGGGTTCAGGTCCAGGCCGTATTGACCGAGGTCGATGCCGGTGAGGACGACCTCCTGGTAACCTGCGGCGGCCAGTTCTCTTAGGGCCGCGGCGACCCCGGCCGGCGGCCAGCTCCTACGGGGCCCCCGCACCTGGGGGACGATGCAGTAGCTGCAACCGTGGCTGCAGCCCTCCTGGATCTTGAGCCAGGCCCGGGTGTGCCCGGGAAAGCCCCGCAGCCGCCAGGGCCGAAAGGGTTGGCGGCCAGGGCAGGTATCGACCCAAAGCCTGGGGTGGGCGCCGGGAGCAAACTTTTCCCATAATGCCGCCAGTTCGCCCTTTTCCCGGTTGCCCAGCACGGCCTGGACCCCGGGCAGGGCCGCCAGTTCCAGAGGCGCCCGCTGGGCGTAACAGCCGGTGACCCAGATGGGAGTTGCCGGGTATTCCCGGGATAGCCGGCGGATGGCCTGGCGGGCCTGCTGGTCGGCGCGGCCGGTGACCGTGCAGGTGTTCACCAGGTGCAGGTCCGCAACCACCCCCGGGGGGGCGCTGAGCCAGCCCCGGCCGGCCAGCTCCTGGCTCATGCCTGCGGTGTCGCACTGGTTCACCTTGCAGCCGAAGGTAAGGACGCGGAAAAAGCGGGGGGTAGGGGGCGCGGGGCGGTTGGTGGCTGGCATGCAGCCGATTGTAACAGGTCGGCGCGGTTATTTCATCAGTAGTCAGTAGTCAGTTGCCAGTGGCCAGTAAAGGCAAATGCAGAAAAAGATAACCGGGCATTGGGGACTGGAGACCTCTGCGAAAGTCCCCATTTTTGTCATTCTGGGGGAGCGAAGTGACCGAAGAATCTCATAAATGGCAAAGTCGTTTTTCGCAGAAGTCTCCAGTTGCCAGTAACCAGTAAACTCTGAGGCGGGAAAGGATAACTGATAACTGATAACTGATAACCGATAACTGACTACTGGCTACTCACTTGAGCGGCTCCTCGATCCAGGCGCCGCCCAGGACCCGGTCGTCCTCATAGAAGACCACCGCCTGGCCGGGGGCCACGGCTGATTGGGGCGCGGCAAAGACCACCTCCAGCGCCGCGGAACCCAGGGGGCGGATGCGGGCCGCCACCCCCGGGTGGCGGTGGCGGATAACCGCCTGGGCCTCCAGGTCGCCCCCGGGGGGCTGGACGAGCCAGTTGACCCGGCCGGCCCGCAGGCCGCGGCAGAGGATCTCTTGGCGCCGGCCCAATACCACCCGGTTGCTCTCGGGGTGGATAGCCGCCACGTAATACGGTTCCCCGGCCGGAATCCCCAGCCCCCGGCGCTGGCCCACGGTGTAATGCTCCAGACCCCGGTGCCTTCCCAGGAGCCGGCCCCCGAGGTCCACCATTTCCCCCGGGATTCCCGGGCCGCGGCGGGACCGTATGAAGTCCTGGTAACGGCCCCGGGGGATAAAGCAGAGTTCCATGCTCTCGGGACACTGGTCATTGACCGGCAAGCCCAGCTCCCGGTAACGGCGCCGCACCTCCACCTTGGTCAGGTCCCCCAGGGGAAAAAGGAGGTTGGCCAGCAGCTCCCTGGGCAGGCGGCTGAGGAAATAGGACTGGTCCTTGCTGCGGTCCGCGGCCCGGAATAGTCCCAGGGTCCCGTCCGCCCCGGGAAGCAGCCGGGCATAGTGGCCGGTGGCCAGGCGGGTCAGCCCCTGGGCCTTAAGCAGTTGCCAGAGGCTGCCGAACTTGATAGCCGCGTTACACTGCACGCAGGGATTGGGAGTGCGGCCCCGGGAGTATTCGCTGACGAAATAGTCCACCACCTGCCGGGCAAACTCCTCCCGGAGGTTCACCCGGGTGAGGGGAATATTCAACATCAGTGCCAGGGCCGCCAGATGTGCGGCCGGAGGGCCGGCGTCGCTCAGGAGCAGGTGAACCGCTCGCGGCCGCAGCCCTTGTTGGCTGAGCAAGGCCGCGGCCACGGCGCTGTCCACCCCGCCGCTCAAAGCTACGGCTACCCTTTGCTCACGCTGGTCCATAACGGTTTCTCAGTGGCGATTACTGTATGGGTAACGAATCTGATGAATTCCGTTTTTTCATCCGATAAAGAACGACCACCGCCATTGACCTCAGGTTCACGTAACTGGTCATGGCCAGTTCCATCAGGATAAGATAACAGAAAGGTGAAGAGGCGGCAAAGGAGAGGTTTCCGTTATGATGAAAGGCACGAAGCGCAATCTCTCCGGGTAGAAAACCATCTGAAATACGCCACCCTGATTCGGTAATTTCTGGAACTCTTGCGGGAGGGCGCCCTGGGCGAGAAAATCTTCACATATTTGGACCACTTCCAGGTCCAGATATTCCTTGACGCAACTTTCCCCTTCCTTTATCATTTGGCCCAGGGCCATGTTGACCATGGTCCAAGGGTGAGAAGGCCCCATCATGTCCCACGTGGTAGCGGTTATCAATCAGAAAGGCGGCACCGGCAAGACCACCACTGCCCTGAATTTAGGGGCCGGCCTGGCCTACCAGGGTTACCGCACCCTGATCGTTGACCTGGACCCCCAGGGGCATACCACCATCGGCATCGGGGTGGACCCGGACAGCATCACCGCCTCCATGGCGGAGGTGATGAGCGTCCCCCGCACCAGCATCAGCCAAGTGGCCCTGCCCAGCTATATTCTGGGGCTGGAGGTGGCGCCAGCTCAGATTCATCTGGCCCGGGCGGCGGAGCAAGTTTACAGCCGGGTCTTTCGGGAGGCCATCCTGGCCCAGGCCCTGAAAGACGCGGACTATGACTTCGTACTCATCGACTGCCCGCCGTCCCTGGGGGTGCTCACCACCAATTCCCTGTACGCCTGCGACTTCATCGTCATTCCCTGCCAGATTTCCCGCTATTCTCTGGACGGCCTGGCGGATCTGCTCACCACTGTGGAGACGGTCAAGAACCTCACCATGGAGGAGTTGTTTCAGGGGGACTTCTTCCGCATCCTCCTCACCATGTATGATAAGCGGAATCGGATCACCAACGATTATATCATGGAACAACTGGCGCCCTTCCGGGAGAAGACCTTCAAGGCCATGATCATGAAAAACGAGGCCTTGAATCAGGCCCAGATCGCCCAGAAGGCCATCTTCGATTATGAGCCCAAAAGTTCTGGGGCACAGGACTATCTGCAGCTCACCCTCGAATTCTTAGAGATATGGGAAAAAAGAGACAGTTTGCCGGCAAGACGACCAAACTTGCCAGGCTCCCGTTAACCCTGGCTCTGGTGGAGCAGTCGGAGGCGTCCGGCGGGGGTGCCGCGGCGCCTGCGGCGGCCCGGGAAACCGCCGAACCACTGGGCGCGGTCTATATCCATTTGCTCCGGGAACTGAGCTTTTTACTGAGCCAGATGCAAGCCGGCCCCCAGGCGTCTGCGCCGCCGGCGTGGACCTCGCTGCCTCCTCACGTCCCTCAGCCGCAACAGCTACGGAAGTCCCTGCGCCTCGCCCAACAAGGGCTCCAGGATTTGCAGCTCCTGCTCTCCCGGCCTTAGCCCCGGTTATACTCGAAAAAAATAAGGGCCAGTGGGATAAGCCCCTCTGGCCCCCAGGTGAAATGTCTTGAGTGGGGGGTGACTTGTGATCCGGTTCTCGCAACCCCTGGCCTGACCTAAAAGCAAAGAACGGGGCGGGGGCCCCGAAGGGCCCCGGAGTAATTACTTTCCTTTAGTCTCAGGCATCATCGGGGGAGGCGACCCAGGAGACGGAGGCGTATGGGTAGCTGCAATCTTCGCCTCTACCTTCTGGATATTTTCCTGAATGATGGGGAGGATTTCACTGGTGGCCGCCAGCTTCCGTTCGGGTTCGACCGCCATGCAAGTACCGCCCACGAAGCAGGTCTGTTGAACCTTGTCTCTATATTGGGCAGCATGGATGGCGGCATCCTTGAATTGGGCCAAGGCGTCATTCAGTTTGCCGTCCCGTTCATCCAAGACTGCCAGGTTGTTAAGGGCAAAGGGGTTTAATTCATCGAGTTTAGCCGCGATTTCGAATTCATGTCTGGCGGCCTCATATTTGCCCTCCCGGACAAAGCCATAACCCCTTCTTATGGGGGTGTACACGTCTACTGGCATTAAGGAGCCGCCCCTAATGGTGCCGCCCGTACCAGTCTTATATCCGTAGCCGGGTGTGCCCTGGGCCGGGTTCATCGGCGCCGGCTGCTCCTGGTTTAGCGGGGCTTGGTTGGCGCCTGGGGCCGGGTTCATCGGCTGGGCGAAGGCAGGAATGGCGCAGGCCAAAGCAAGCGCCAGGACCATCGCGGTTAACATGAATTTACGGGTATGTCGCATCATCTTTCTCCTTTGTTTGAGTGGAAGTGAAATCCGCCCCGTTGCTATTTGGATTAGGTTAAGGCTTAATTCTTCCTTTGTCAAGAAATGGGGCGGCATTTTAACCGGCAGACCCAAGGTTCAGCGGGCTTGCTTCTCGAAGGCCCGCGGCTCCCGGACACTACTGCTTTCCCAAGGGGGTATCAATCAGTCATTCGCAACGGACAATCAAGTGCGAAAAGACCGCCTATTCCAATGGCTTAGCCTCTAAGATGCAGCCCCAGACGCCTGTCAGCAGCCGCCTGGTTTTTGCCCTCCTTGTGTCCTTGCGTGTGGTTTTGCAAATCTACCCAGGCATACATATTGTTGCGGGAAAAATGTTTTTAGGCCTCCCGGGGCGCAACCCCTGGCAAACTCCCGCTGCGGTTGATTTTATAAGGGATCCCTGATAAAGATGATTGGGGAAAAATTGGCGCGGGGCTGGTTCCCGGCGCCCTTGGAGAATTTTCCGGCCGCGCTTAAAAAAAATTTCCCGAACCCCTGCTGGAGACGAAAAATGCTCATTGTGATGGACAAGGAGGCCACCCCCGCGCAAATCGAGGTGGTGGTGGACAAGATCGGAGCCCTGGGCTACCTGGCCCAACCAATGCCCGGGGGGGAGCGGGTGGCCATCGCGGTGCTCAAGAACCCAGGACCCGTGGACCCGGCCCTGTTTTTGGACCTGCCTGGAGTGATGCAGGCCATTCCGGTTACCAGGGCCTACAAGCTGGTGAGCCGGGAAGTGCAGCGGGAAGACACCCTCATCTCGCTGCCGGGCCTGGAGTTGGGCAGGGGCCGCTTCGTAGTGATGGCCGGGCCTTGTGCGGTGGAGAGCGAGGTCCAGGCCCTGACCATCGCCGCCAGGGTGAAGGCCGCCGGAGCCCGGATCTTTCGCGGCGGCGCCTTTAAGCCCCGCACCTCGCCTTATAGCAATCAGGGACTGGGCAAGGCCGGCCTGAAGATCTTGAAAAAGGTGCGGGACGAGACCGGACTGCTCATCATCACCGAGGCCGTGGACGGGGATTCTTTAAAACTGGTAAGTGAATATGCCGACATCGTCCAGCTCGGGGCCCGCAACATGCAGAATTTTTCCCTGCTGCGCCGGGCCGGGCGCTGCGGCAAGCCGGTCCTCCTGAAGCGGGGCATGAACGCCACCCTGGAAGAGTGGCTGATGGCCGCCGAGTACATCATGTCCGAGGGCAATTCCCAGATTATCCTCTGCGAGCGGGGGATTCGGGCCATCGGCGAACATGTTCGCAATCTCCTGGACCTGGCGATGGTGCCGGTGGTTCACCGGGAGACCCATCTCCCCATCGTGGTGGACCCCAGCCACGCCGCCGGCCGGCGGGACCTGGTGCCTCCCCTGGCCCGGGCCGCGGTGGCCGCCGGCTGCGACGGCCTCCTCATCGAAGTGCACCATGAGCCGGAAAAGGCCATCTCCGACGGCGCCCAGTCCCTTTACCCCGACCAATTCGCCGCCCTGATGCAGGAGATCCAGGCATTGCGCCCCGGGGGCTGGAAGTGAGTTTTTCGTCAGAGATCCTGCTGCCGCTGCCGGGCCGGGATCAGAGCTATCGGATTGTCCTGGAACCAGGGTTGCGCTCCCGCCTGGGCTCCTTGTTGACCCCTTTTAACAAGGCCAGGAGGCTGTTCCTGGTCTCTGACCGCCGGGTGGCCGGGCTGTACGGGGCTCAGGTGGCGCAGGCCCTTAAGGAGGCCGGTCTGGAGCCGGCGCTGCTCACGGTGCCCAACGGGGAACGGGCCAAAAACTGGACCGAAGTCCAGCGTCTGTCCCGGGAACTCCTGGAAGGCGGCGCCCACCGGGGCTCCCTGCTGCTGGCCCTGGGGGGCGGGGTGGTGGGGGACCTCACCGGCTTTTTGGCTTCCATCTTCATGCGGGGCCTCCCTTTCGTCCAGGTGCCCACCACCCTGCTGGCCATGGTAGACGCGGCCATCGGCGGCAAGACCGCCATTAATCTCCCGGAGGGCAAAAACCTGCTGGGCACCTTCCACCAGCCCCTCCTGGTGGCCATCGATCCGGAGTTCCTGCAGACCCTGCCCCGGGCCGAATTCCTCAACGGTTTGGCGGAAGTGGTTAAGGCCGCCTTGATTTCTGACGGCGAGTTGCTGGCGCGGCTGGAAGTTTTATCGGGCAAGGGGCCGGCCGGGCTGCTCCGGAACCGGGAGGAATTACTCGAGGTGATCTATCGGGCCGCGGCCGTCAAGGCCGAGGTGGTGGCCCAGGATGAGCGGGAGGGCGGTCGGCGCCGCCTCCTCAACTTCGGCCACACCCTGGGCCACGGGCTCGAGCAGGCCTCGTCTTTCAGGCTGGCCCACGGCCGGGCGGTGGCCTGGGGGATGCTGGCGGCGCTCCATCTTTCCGAAAGGCTGGCGGGTTTGCCGGCGGCGGAGGCCGACCGCGGCCGCCGGCTCCTCCAGGGCCTGGGGCTCACCCGCCGGCCCCTGCCGCCTTTGGACCCCGGGGCCGTTTTGGCCGCCCTGGCCCGGGATAAGAAACGCCTGGAGAGCGGGGTGCCCTTCGTGCTGCTGCGCCGCCTGGGGGAGGCGGTGGTCGCTGGCCAAGTGCCCAGGCAGGCGCTGACCGAGGTTTTGGAGCAAATTTTGGGGAGAGGTGAGGGCCTTTAGGATGCCGCCATTTGAACCCTTCCGGTTAACGCCCATCGGGCACGTCAGAAAAGAGGGGGACCAGGCTTTTCTTAAGATCCTGCCGCAGTTCGCCCCGGCCCTTTTGGGTCTGGAAGGCTTTACGCACCTGTGGGTGCTTTATTGGTTCCATGAAAACGACCACGCGGCAGCCCGGAGCGTCCTCCAGGTGCATCCCCGCCGGGACCCGGCCAATCCTCTCACCGGGGTCTTCGCCTGCCGGTCCCCGGAGCGTCCGAACCCCGTCGGCCTCACCGCCTGCCGCCTCCTCAAGGTTAGCGGCAACCTCCTGGAAGTGGCCGGCCTGGATGCCCGGGACGGCAGCCCCATCGTTGACCTGAAGCCTTATCTACCCCAAGGGGACTCGATTCTCGAAGCGGCTGCCCCGGAGTGGGTAAAGCGGCCGCGGCCGCCGGGAAAAAGTTAGTTTTCTGTTTTCTGTTTTCTGTTTTCTGTTTCCCGTCTCTGTAGGGGCGGGTTTAAAACCCGCCCCTACTTCGATTTGGCCTTTCACGGAAAACGGAGAACAGGTTCTACCCATCAGGCTCGCTCAGGGCGGCCAGCAGGCCGGCGGCGGCGGTGAGGCCCCAGGGGAGGGCGGCCTCATCGGGGTTGAACTCCGGGGAGTGCAGGGTCTGGCTCCGGCCCCCGGGGGCCCGCACCCCCAGGAAGAAGTAAAAGGCCGGCGCCTTGGCCGCGAAATAGGAAAAATCTTCGCTGCCCATGGCAGGAGCAAGAACCTTGAGGCGCTGGGCACTCATGATGGCTGCCAGCGCCTTAATTGCCTTTTGGCTCAGTTCCGGGTCATTTTTTAAGAGAGGGTAGGTGGGGGTGGCCTTTAGATCGATTTCCGCGCCGGTGGTCCGGGCCAAGCCCTCTAGGAGATGCCGCAGGCCGTTCAGCAATTCGGTGCGGGTGGCCTCTTGCAGGTAGCGGAGGCTCCCTTCCAGGGTCACTTTATCTGCCAGGATGTTGAAACGATTGCCCCCGGCAATGCGCCCGAAGGTGAGGATTTTGGGGGTACGGGCATCCACCTGCTGGGCGAGATAGGCCTGCAGATGGTTCAGCAGCAGGGCGCTAATGAGAATCGGGTCCACCCCGCGGTGGGGGGTGGCGCCGTGGGCCGCCTTGCCGGTGATGGTGAGGAGCAGATGGTCGGCCCCGGCATTCACGGGCCCCGCGCCGCAGCGGATCAGGCCGGCCTCCAGGCTGGGGGCCACGTGCAGGGCGATGATGGCCGTGAGCGGCGGCTCGGCCGCAAGGACCCCCGCCGCCACCATGCCCTGGGCGCCGCCGGCGCCGTTCAAGAGCGGCGATTCTTCGGCGGGCTGGAAGATGAAGCGGAACTGACCGGCCAGCCGGTCTTTAAGTCCGCTTAACAATTTAGCCGCGGCCAGGGCGATGCTCAGGTGAAAATCGTGGCCGCAGGCGTGCATCACCCGCGGCGCCCGGGAACGCCAGGGGACCTGGAGCTTCTCCTCCAGGGGCAGGGCGTCCATATCGGCCCGGTAAGCGACGCTCCGTCCGGGCCGGGAGCCCTGGAGGTCAGCCACCACCCCGTGGCCGGCGATGCCGGTGCGCACCTCTAAACCCAGCCCTTTCAGATAGTCGGCCGCTACCCGGGCGGTGCGTTCCTCCTGGTGGGAGAGTTCCGGGTGCTGATGGAAATCCCGGCGCAGGGCGGCCAGCTCCCCGGCCAGGCCTTGAGCTCGGGTTTTGATTTCTTCTAATAAATCCGCCATGGGGGCATTGTATCGCCCCGCGCCAGGATGACAAAGGACAAAATCTTGGGTGGCACCGGCGGTGGCACAGGCGTCTCGCCTGTGCAGGTGCAGGCTGGTATTGGGTCCCGCGGAAACGTTGCCTAAATGGTTTACTTTTTTCCCTCCCCCTTGAGGGGGCGATACCGGGTGGGGGTGGCATGGAGCAGTGAGCAGTGAGCAGTGAGCAGCGGGCAGGGCAGGGCAGGGCAGGATAAAGCACACGGGTGGCAGGGGCACCGGCTACCGCCAGTGACCTTAAGTCGCCCTTTGTATGGGTGCTCACCTGGTGGTTTAGTTTTTCAAGGAAAGCTCGCTTTTATCCCCTCCCCCTTGAGGGGGCGACAGGTGGGGGTGGTACATGGGTCTCAGTCGCAACATCCGAGCCACCCCCCCCCAACCCCCTCCCCTCTCAGGGAGGGGGGTTATCTGAAAATTTTTTTGAGAAAATTGTGGGTCATAAGAAAAGATTCTGTGGCTAGTGTCGTGTCTCAAAAAAATCTTAAAAAAATATCAGGGGCTTATGTAGCCGCAGGCTTTAGCCTGCGCTCATTTTTCCTTATGATTTCGCAAGCTAAAGCCTGCGGCTACGTTTTATATGCCCGTGGATAATGGAATTATTTAGTAAAGGTGCATCTGAGACACGACACTTAGGATAAGGCAGGTAATTTTGCCAGGCGCTTCAGAAGTTATTTAAAATCAGCAAGATGCCTGCGTGGGGTGGGCCGCGGCCCAGGCTGCCAAACGGGGAGGGAAAAAAAGGCGCCCTGGAGGCTGAGCCGCCAGGGCGCCATCTTGGTGGCACAGGCGTCTCGCCTGTGCATTTGGGCAATGGTGGTTACGAAGGCAGGAATAAGTACCTGGCCGTGCACCCTTCTTCGAATCCGCCACCGCCGCTGCGGCTGGCCAGGGGGTTTAAAGATTAGTAACCGCCACGACACCGACCGCCTCGTTTACCGCTGCTTCCTTCCGGACCTGACGGGGTTCACGAGCGTCTGTTGCGCGGGGTCCAATCCGCCGTCCCGGTCAACCGGCATCGGAGGCGCTGCGACCCTCAATAAAGGACTTCAACCCCGCATAAGCGGTTCTCGGGTTACAGGGCACCGCTAGCTCCCCATCTAGCACGGCCAGGTCTGAAATTGGCGGGCGTTACCGGCCTCAGCGGTCGACGCGTTCCCGCATCTCCTTGCCGACCTTGAAGAAGGGCAACTTTTTACCCTCCACCTTGATGAGGTCCCCGGTTTTGGGATTCCGGCCCTTGTAGCCGTTGTAAAATTTGACCTTGAAGCTGCCAAAGCCGCGGATTTCGATGCGTTCCCGCTGCACCAGGGCCTCCACCATGTTCTCGAAAAGGGCGTTCACCACCATTTCCGCCTTTTTCAAGGTGATGTTCTCGGCTTTGGCCAGGCCTTCGATTAGCTGCGACTTGTTCATGCGGGGCTACTCCTTGGCGTTGGCGCCGGGTCCCGGACCGGGGTGACTCCGGCGCTCGTTGGCTAATTTACCAAAATATAAACGAAATCTGACCCAAAGGCAAAGAAAAAACTTTACCTCCTCCAACCCGCCGCCGGGCCAGGCAGTCCGTCAAATCCAGGATCGTTCAATTCCGGCGGCCCCAGGCCGCCCTATAAAGTCTCGTTTGTTGATTTAATCTCAAAATTGCTGCCCGCCAGGTTATCCGGGAGTTCGGGGCCGAGGCCCTCATCACCTTTCCAGCCTGGACGGCCCGAGGGTAATGAACCTGAAGGAATTGTCGCCGGCAGGCTTTCAATTTCCCGGGAAGGAGGGTTAAAATGAAAAGGGTAGCGACAGCGCAGTTTACATGATAGCATATCCTCAAGGAGGCGTTATGAATGCTCAGACCCGAGAACCCCGGTCCCGCGACCGGTTTGCTATCCGGCTGTTGTACACCCTTCTTTTTCCGCCCATCTACGGGATTTGTAATTTTCTGGTCCTTCTGACCACCCTGTTTCAATTCGCGCTTCTGATCATCACCCTGAAGCACAGCGAACCGGTGCGCTGCTTCGCCAACCGGGTGATTTCCTATGAATACCGGATATGGCGCTATGTCTCTCTCAACAGCAGCCAGCGGCCCTTTCCCTTCGCCGAGTTTCCGCCGGAAGTGGAACCTCCGGAGCCAGAAGTCAGCTTTCATTAAGGACTGAGGCGCGCAAAAAAGGCCCCGGGGGGTTCAACTGCCGGGGCCGAGACAAGATCCTTAGTGTATCTGGTTCCCAAGCTGCGCTGGGGAAACCAATAATTTACCAAGCTTTGCTTTGCAGTCCAAAGCGCAGCTTAGACCATAATGGCGTTCCCAAGTGCAACTTGGGAACGAGAACCAGGATAGAAGTCATTGCAAAACCTTGGTCCGCCCAAAAATGTCATTCTGAGCGAAGCGAAGAATCCCGTATTTTTAGTGACCTTAGATTCTGTTCAGGATGACAGTGGAATCAGGTTTTGCCCTGGCTTTTAGGAAAAGGCCAGCGGCAGCGCGCTGCACCTGCTAGCAATAACCTTAAGGAGTGTTTATGAACGCTCAGACCCAAGAACTCCGATCCCGCAAACAGATTGCCCTCTGGTTCTTATGCACCCTATTTTTTCTGCCCATCTGCGAAATCTGTAATTCCTTGGTTCTCCTGACCACCCTGTTTCAATTCGCCCTTCTGCCCATCACCCTGCAGCACAGCGAACCGCTGCGCTCCTTCGCCAACCGGGTGATTTCCTATGAATACCGGATATGGCGCTATTTCTCTCTCAACAGCAGCCAGCGGCCCTTTCCCTTCGCCGAGCTGCCGCCGGAAGTGGAACCACCGGAGGCAGAAGTCAGCTTTCCTTAGGTTCGAGGCGCGCAGAAACCAGCCCCGGGGGGGCCCTCTGGGCGCCTGCTGAATGGGACCAGGACAGGGGTGACTGCGGCCCTCGTTGGCTAATTTACCAAAATATCAACGAAATCAGACCATAAAGGCAAAGAAAAAACTTCCCTTCCTCCACCATTAATGGCGAAGTTAAAAACTTCCCACATCCAGGCCATACCTGCAATTTATAAGGCCTCGGCGATAACTGCCGATCCTGGCAAGATATCGCTTACCGGGCTTCCCTCTAGGTCCCCGATTCTTTTATCTGCATTGCCGCCTGAGCGGCGAACCACGAATAGGAAACTGGCTCGGATTCTAAAAGAACACCGGAGCACCTGGCCTGCTTGACTCTATACCTAGGGGCTATCAGTTGCTCGTAGGGCAACCTTCCGTTTTCTCCATCTTAATGGGCTTTTAAGATTATAAATCTTAAAAAATTACCCATTGCAGACTTGCATCTCGCGAAAGGCTTCCTAATTTATTGGAAAAGGCATGCCGTGGTTACCTTTGTCGTTTGTGCTGGCCGGCTGGATTGTAAATTTGGCCGGCTGAAGAAAAATTAGGGGAGGGTGCTATGAATAACGATATGAAAGAACTCCAAAAACTTAAAGGGATAGGGGAAGTCTTATCGCAGCGATTAATCGAAGCTAGCTATAACACGATTGCCAAGATTGCTGCTGCGGAAGAGCACATATTAAAGAAAATACCGGGGATGGACCCGCATAAGGTACGGTCGATCGTAACCCAAGCAAGAGGGATGACGTCTGAAGCTGAGAAAAGCCGGCCCAAGGCGTGGAAGCACTGAAGAAGCGGGCAGACAGCTCGTGAAAGGAGGTACCAAAGTTATTAACAGAGCAAATAACCACTAGGAGGCGCTCCATGATTCTGAAGGACGCGGCCACACGGGGCATGGGGCTGGTGGCCATGGCGGAACGGGTGCGGATACTTGGGGGGGAGATGGACATCATCAGCAAGCGAGGGGGTGGCACTAGAATCTCTTTTATTGTCCCCGAGGCTTCGGTGAGTTGACTGAATAGGCCAGAAAATCGAAGTCCATTGAAATTCAAGATAGCGGCTATGGTCCGAAACTTATCACCGAGCCAAAAACCTTACATATCTAGAGGATATCCAGCCTTCTTGGCCTGAAGGATTCCTGCCATTCCCGCCGGTAACCTGGCGTTTCCTGGTCACCGATATCTGAAACCATCCTCTCCACAGATGCCCGCGCAATATATGCGGATCATATCCGCAACTATTCGGATTTTTTGAGAAGATTCTGTTTTGGCAAGATATTGGGAATTTTGCAAAGAGGACCAAGGTAGCCGCCAGAAATATGTTGAATATTATATGCTATCGCCATACAATCCAACGAGAACAAGAAAAGGAGGTGATCCTGGTGAATCGGCCGGTGAGATTTGCTCCCGTAAAATCCTGAAGAACCGGCGTCCGTGGAGCCTTGGTAAGGCTCTATAATTGGAGGCCGGAACAGGGACAGGCCGTGCACCCGGACACCTGCCGCTTGGGGTTCGCTCCCGGGTCACTCCTTCCCTGAATTAGCTTCACCGCTCGCATCATTTTTCGGCCTACCGCCGCGCCCGCCGCTATCTGAGGGAGCCTGGCCAGCCGGGGTGTACGGTTCCCGGTCGGGCCTGCCGCCCAGGTCCATTCCCCTTAAGGGGTCTGGGGTTGCGGCGCTGGGAAGCCTTACCTCACCGCAGATCTTTCCAGCACCCTGCCGATTCCATCCCGCGGTTGATCTTTCCGGCGTTTTCCCGCCGGGCTTTCAGGCCGCCACCGCCCATGGAACGGGAAATTTTAGACAAAAAGCCCGGGGGCCATGATCCCGGGGAAGGCCCGGCCAGACGGCCCCGGTGGGACCGCCTCTATCCCTGGGCTTACCAGGTGCTCCGGGCCGGCCTCGGGGGTATCTTCATCTATGCTGGAGTAGTCAAGCTATTCCAGTCCCAGGCCTTTGCCCACTCCCTGGCCCAATTCGACCTGTTGCCCGACGCCCTGGTGCCTGTGGTGGCCCTGGGCTTGCCGGCGCTGGAATTGCTGGCGGGCCTGGGCCTGGTCCTCCAGGTGCGAGGCAGTCTGGCCGTCATTGCCTCTCTCTTGCTGATCTTTCTGGCGGTCCTGGGTTACGCCATCTTGCTGGACCTGGATATCGACTGCGGCTGCTTCTTGCTGGAGGAAATCGGGGCCCGCCATAGTGTCAAGGCGGCCTTCTGGCGGGATCTCGTCATGGTGGCGGCCATCTTTTTTCTCTTCTGGGTACGGCGGGTCCACGGCGCCGCGCCCTTCCTGAGTAAGCGCCATAAATAACCAACTAAAGGAGAAGATATATGGATCTGAAAAAAAACGCCTGGTTACTGACCATCCTTTCTCTGGCGCTGCTCTGGGGTTGCACCGGCTGCGGCAAAGCTCCCACCGGGGCCAAGGAATTGGAGACGGAAAAGACCGCGGTCAATCTGGTGCAGGAAGTGGCACGGGGCGGCTATCAGGTCATCCCGGCTGCGACCCTCAAGGAATGGCTCGATCAGAAGAAGCCCATGCTGATCATCGACACCATGCCCCTGGAAGCCAGCTACAAGAAGCAACACATCCCCGGCGCGGTCCAATTCGAGTTCCCCATCCCGGAAGTCAAGGAAATGGACGAGGCCACCAAGGCCAAGTTTGAGCAAGTCCTGGGACCGGACAAAGACCGGACCCTGGTGTTTTACTGCGGCTTCACCAAATGCACCCGCAGCCACAATGGGGCCATGTGGGCGGTGAAGCTGGGCTATAAAAACGTCTACCGCTATCCCGGCGGCATCAAGGCCTGGATGGAGGCCGCCTATCCGGTGGAGAAAGGGGGCTGAGGCCACCCGCGCCCCCGGGTAATTACCGGAGTTCCGCGTAAACCTCTCAACGGGCGGGTCCCCGGAGCCGTGGTCCCGACGCCGCAGCCGCCGGCCGCCGCCCTTTAAGGAAAAAAACTTGTCGCCCATAAATCATCATTACCGCTTGCAGATCGCCGCCGACGTCCCGGTGCGACCTGGCCACCGGCGCCACCTGCCTCTCCTGGAGAAAGCCGTTTTGCAGCCACCCCTGCCCCTGGAAACCGTGAGCCAGGCGGAACGGGGAGAAACCGGCATCGCCGGGGGGAGTTATGCCCCAGATCAGGAGGTGCTCGCCAGGCCGAGGAAATCCGGCTTTATCAGGCCCTTTGACGGGACCGCGGGACTGGTGTGCAATAAGTTTTATTGGCTCATCCTCTCCAATGGCTGTCCCTTTAACTGCCAGTATTGTTATCTCAGACTTATCCTGGGGGGCCGCCACGGCCCTGCGGTCTTTACCAATCCATGGCCGGAGGTGGAGAGGCAACTGGAGATAATCCCCCGCGGGGTCTTTTCTACGGGTGATTTAGCCGACAGCCTGGCCGTTACTCCACCGCTGCTGAAGCCGGCCATAGAATACTTCCGCAGGCAAACGCATAAGTTCCTCTTTCTCACCACCAAGAGCGCCAATATCAAGATGCTCCTGGGGATGAGACCCACCCCGCAGGTCTGGATTTCGTTCTCGGTGAATGCCGTCAAGAGCTGGGAGCTATTTGAACGGAAGACTCCTCATCCCGAGGAGAGGCTGGCCGCGGCCTGGAGGTTAAAAGAGGCGGGCTGGAGAGTCAGAATCAGAATCGACCCGGTAATCCCGGAGGTGGGCATCGGCCACTACCGGGAAGTAGCCCAGAAGGTAAGCGCCTTGGCCCCCGAACGGGTAACGGTGGGCGTGCTCAAGCATTTTCCCAGGCTGCCCCCTGGCCAGCGGCAAGGACCCGGGAGGCAACTGGCGGCCTCGACTAACGGGATCAAACGATACCCGGCGCCCCTCAAGGCCCGCATTTTTAACCGCCTGGCGGAATGGCTGGGATTTCAGCCCGCGATTTGCCGGGAGACCCCCGGCCTCTGGGAGGAATTGGGGTGGCGGGCTAACGGCTGCAATTGTACTCCCACTCGGATTAGCGGCGGGCCAGGCTCAGAGATGCCGCGGCCCGGGTCTGCCGCGGTGGCCGGGCCGGAAGCCAACTGCCCCTGATCCCCAGGGAGAAAATATGGAGGAGGAAAACCATGTGCGGATATGGGAGAAAATTCATGGGGAGCATGGCGGCGGTATCCTTACTGCTCCTTTGTCTGCTGGCCCCGGCGCCCGCGCCGGCGCAAACGCCATCGACAGTGGCGCCGCAAAAACTTGCCGCGGCCGGCGGGGAGATTTCCACGGAGCAACTGCAGCAGATTCTGGCCAACAAATCCGAACCCGTGGTGGACGTGCGCACGCCCCAAGAGTATGCCATCGCCCATATTCCCGGCAGCATCCATATCTACGAGAAGGATCTGGATAAGCTGGTGCAGTTGCTGCCTGACAAGAAGGCGGGCATGGTGATTTACTGCAATGGGCCTTACTGCCACAAGGGAAAGCGGGTGGCCGCCCAACTGCTCAAGAGGGGCTATACCAACATCAAAAGCTACGAGTTGGGCCTGCCGGTCTGGCGGGCTTATGGCAATACCGTGCAGACGGATCTGGCCGGCTGCAAATACATCTTCCCGGCAGACAAAACCGCGGTCTGGGTTGATGCCCGCCCCAAAGAGGAATACGCCCGGGGGACTGTCCCCGGGGCGGTGAACATCCAGCCGGGAGAGGTGAAGGTGGCCAATGATGATGGGCGGCTGCCTTACACCGACAAGGGGACGCGCATCGTGGTCTTTGCCGACAATCCGGAGAGGGCCCGGAAAGTCGCGGAGGAGATCGCCCACACGGCTTTTTGGAACAGCAGCTACTTTGGCGGCACGTTTGCCGGCTTGAAGGCGGCCGGACTAGGGTAACAGTAGGGCCCAGGTAATCAAAAGGTAGGCTTTCATACAGGCACGGAGGGTGGCTGGGCTATTATCAGGACAATATTGGGCGCGTGATCTATCTGAAATAGTCCTCGCCAGTATATAGCCGATCTCTGCTAGATCTCCGCAGTTCCCCACCCGGCTTGTTGAGTGCTGATATGCTTAGCAGCTATTGACTCTGACTCACCTCGCCCCTTCTCTGCCACCCTGGGTGTTCCTAGAGGGATAGAAATCCAACTGGCTGGGGAAAATTTTCATTCTAAAATTTTAGGGCAGCCCACCAGCGGAGGGGGTGCTGCTATTTCACTCGATTAAGTCAGAGAGCATTTTTAGAATAATTCCCGGAAAGAGCTTATTAGACAGGGGGGTAGGGGGTGGTGATTCAGTAAAATCTTTCACAGAGACACACTGCCGGGAGAAAACTCTGGCAAAGATTTTGATCCAAGGACTTAATCCACTTTTGACGCTGGTGGCCTTCTCAACCCATCAGAAGATCAAGCTTTTGGGAATTATATCAGGTATTCTGTTTTTGTCAGGCGACGAATTTGGTAGATTTTATAGCCAAGAGCTATTATGGTACTTGAGGACGGGGTGGGAAAAATTTTGGCTTTTGCAAACTGGAAATCCAACTGCTGGGTTTGTCCTTGCTTGAGAGATAAGAGGTGATTATTTCATGGTTGTCATAATATGTGAAACCGAAACTGAGTCGACACTTTGCAAAGCTGCCAATCTGATTATACTCCACAACCAAGAATTATCTGCACTGTTAAATTCAGCAATTATGGGGAAATCTTTATGGCATTGAAAGAGTTAGAAGGCTCGCTTAGCGGGTTCAATATTGGCTTGTCCGGTGCGGTTCCCGAAGGTAGCGAATGGACCGAGCCTGCCCCAGATCGTGCAATCCTAGAATTCGTAGCTGTATTCACCAGTCTTGTGATTAAATATGGCGGCCGCATTGTGCATGGCTCCCACCCCACTTTCACCCCTATTATTTTAGACCATGCAAAACATCAGGCTCCACCTGGTTCTGGAAAAGTAGTTACCTTGGTAATTTCTGAACTTTGGGCCAATACTCCTGATTTTCGAGATATATTATCTCGGTCGGAAATTGCAGAGATTATAGTTACTAAACAAATAGGAGAGGGGGGACCTGAGATTGTTGACACCAGAAATAGAAGTCTCAGTTTAATGCGACTTCATCTCCTCCAGCAGATGAACGTAATGATTGCGGTAGGCGGGAAAGTTCACTCGAATGATGGCATTATTCCAGGCGTTTCAGGGGAACTCAAATATGCAAATTGCCGGAGAATGGCATGTTTCCTTATCGGCGGGGGAATGGGTGGAATGGCAGCAAAACTCGTTAGGGAGCAATCTCGGCCTTCGGAGCAACCTTGGCCCTGGGAGTCGTGGGTTCAGAGCGGATTGACAAATAAAAAAAATAGGGAACTTCAAACCACCACTGACGTGGGTTCTTGCGTAAGTACAATTTTTAACCACCTAACTCACCACCCTGAATTAGCTAAGCGTAAACTGGCTCGACTTGACGTGTCGAAGAAAGATTGCCTTAATGACGCAACCATTTTAACTTTTAAAAATGAGGCACCTAAGAAAAAAATGCTCTTATAAAAGCATCCTCCCCATCACTCAGCAATCCGTGGGCTCTACTACGCCAACAATTTCTTGAGGTTGTCCCAATTCCATCGATAGACACGGCCCGCATCAGGAACCCCCCAGTCTTCTGAACCATCCTTATAACCAATTATCTGGAACTTTGGTTTCTTAAGTTCATTGGCGAGCTTGACCTCTTTGAGAACACCGGGGGCTTTCTTAGTCTTTGGTCCTAACATGACAATAAAGACCTCAGACCTGGCGATTGCAGCCCGAGCTTTGTCTAACCAATCTTTCTCGGAAGCAGGCTCCTTCAGAGAGAAATCGCTTACCTCAAACGGGGACTCTGGGAGCTTCGCTTGGCCGATCATAGATTCCTTCGAAGCCTTATCATTATCGAAATCGAAACTTATGAACACCTTCTTCTTAGCCATTTCTTCTTCCTCTGATTTAATTGCCCCTAATAGTCGTTACGGATTGAGATCGCCTCTTCAACCCATGCCTCTAGGTTTTTCGTGATTTAGTCATACACATTAGTGCTTCTTGAGTAAGGTGGATCATAGGCTTTAACGACCTTCCCCGGAGGAACGAATACCACAATCCGGCGCCTCCTGTCAATTTCTCAATGATAGGTAGATAATCCTTTCTTGTATCCGGTTATTCGGTCAGATTTAAAGCCCTTCTAAGTGCGGCTCAGGGGCTCATAACGGCCACTTATTTATCTGGCTGCGGCAGTGAAATTAGCTGAAGGATGGGGGGTACGGGGGTGGAAATTCAGTAAAATCTTCCGAGGGGACACACCACCGGGAGTGACCCCTGGCAAAGATTTTGACTCAAAACCTTTTACACGATTCTCGCTCTGTCAGGCTAATGCCACGGCAAAGCTGATTAACTTATCTACAAAAAGTTAATGAGCAGCCGGACCTTTGACCAAAGGTTCATTTTATTGACAACCTTCCTTCCTTGTGGCAATGTGAATTCGGAAATAGGTTGCCGAAATGTGGGAGGATTACAAGATTTTTAAGGCCGCGGGCTTGCTGAACGAATGGCGCAGGAAAATGGGCGGCTTACCTGCCAAGCTAAAGTGTCCATACAAAAACGTGTGAGAATAAGAAATGGACTTGATGAGTCAGGAAACATGGAAGTTCATTAATACATTCGCACCGTGGCTTGCCGCTGTAGGTACACTTATGGCGGTTGGAGTATCTCTGTATCTGGCGCGGCAAGACAAACGAGTGAGGTTAAATATTACTGCGGGCTATCGGGTCATTGTGTCCCAAGGAATGCAAGGAAAACCTCCGGGTGTTATGGCTATTCGTATTGTTAATGTGGGTCATAGGGAAGCACAAATTACGGGAATAGGATGGAAGGTCGGGCTGATAAAAAAACAACATGCAGAACAGATGACAATACAAGGAGATGGTATTTCAAGCCCGTTGCCTAAAAGACTTAGGGATGGAGATGAAGCAGTATATTACTTTCCAATGGATGGAAAGCAAAAATGGCTTGAAGGTTTCGTAGCTAAATTATTATTACCTTATCCTAAATGGAAATTGAGAAATACAAAAGTTGGCATATTCACCTCGGTAGGGAAGACATTTGAAGCAAGGATTGAAAAAGGGCTAAGGTGCGAGCTTCTTAAGTATATTGAAACTACAAAAAATGATAATTAATAAAGACAATATCATGTCCATTGGGAGGTTCTATGGATGATAGAGTTAAACAATTAAAGACGTCGGCGGATTGTGAAAGCTTTAGGAGAAATGTCGAGTCGAAGTATCCAGAGCTTGCCAAAGAAGCCCGCCGCCGAAAAGTCAAACTACTGGCTTCCGAATACGCTGCAAAGAGCGCGGCGGAAAGTGCAGCAGAAATAGAAGCATTACAGGCGATATATGCCTATGAAGAAACTTTATTCGCAAAGCACGGGCGTAAAACGTCCGCAGCAAGAACATGGCAGATGGTAAGAAGCCGTGGAATTATCGGAGCAGTAGAGAGCGCAGTGAAAAGGGAAACGATTGGCTTCAAGGCGCTTGTTGAGATGGGCATGCCAGACTTTTTATTTGAGGCTGTCGTTGTTCGCTATCCAGAGCTTTTTAGTCAAGACGCTGTTGCACGATCTAAGCAACGACTCGAGGCGTTGGAAGTATACCTAAAGACCCTTGGATAGCGGTAAAAAGAAAACTGGACAAAATAACCCAAATTGTCCATATTCCAAAAAGCGCTTCGCACCATGGTTAAAGGTGGGGGGAGACTTCACCTTTGAAAACTGGACAAAATGGCAAATCACCGAAAGCACCTCACCGGCAGGGAGATGCTTTTTAAGTAAATTTTAATTTATCTAAAATGGGGGAGGATACGGGGGGAGTATCCTTGTCGGTTCTTGGGGGCTTTTTTAATACGGCATCATCTTTTATTGCAGGCGTCCTCAAGGGCCATAAAAATAAGCCCGTTCATTTCTATGTCCCATTTTTGAGGATTATCTTTTAGGTATTTTTCTATGACAGCGATTTGCTGCCCCATGTTCCAATTTTTAATACAAACAAGAACCTTTTGTAGACGAGCTGGGGCCATTGCTGCATGGACCACCGCAGCCGCCATTCCATCATTGTAGCCAATCACATACTGCAATTTTCCTAACCCGCTCGATTGCTTCCAGTCATACACTCCAAATCCCTTACTCTCTCCCGCCCCTCCGGCCCCAACTACCATCACTGCAAGCACGAGAATGGTCACTAATGCCTTTGTCTCGCGACCCCATATCCTCCGCCATAGGCTTCTCTTCGCCGGCGTCGCCTCCAGGAGTTTCCTGGCCTGGCCAAGCTCGCTTTCCAAGGTGGCCAGCTTGTAAAGCAGGCTGTCATAGTATTCTTTGGACTGCCCAAGGTTGGTCATTTTCGCCTCCTTCTTGATTAAGTCACATTGCCACAATAGTGGTCAGGCGGTCAAGGGGGGCCGCAACTAAAGCACATAAGTGGAAGACTCGTCTCGGGCTTCACACGGGCTCAGACCACCCGTTTATTCGTATGGTAATAAGCGATTTTGGCTTTGGAAAGGCGATGGGGGGTAGGGGGTGGTGATTCACTAAAATTCCTGGGTGCGATACACTACCGCGAGCAAACCCTGACCAAAATTTGAAAAATTTTCCATCGTGCCTGTGAAAAATTTGAAAACGAAAATTGCTCCAACGCTTCCTTTTTGCCCGGGCTGACACGCACCCTAGACGGAACCTGAAAATAAAAAAGGTAGCCACGGTTACCGTAACTACCCGAAAAGACTGGAGGCGGCATCCGGATTCGAACCGGAGAATAACGGTTTTGCAGACCGTTGCCTTACCACTTGGCTATGCCGCCTCTGGAGCGGGAAACGGGATTTGAACCCGCGACTTCGACCTTGGCAAGGTCGCACTCTACCGCTGAGTTATTCCCGCTCATCCGTATTTTTTCGTAAAAATCGGGGCTTTTGTCAAGGGGGAAGTGACGGTTTTCGGTTTGCGGTTTGCGGTTTTCGGCGGGGGAGGCCGGAAATGCTGGGGTTCACCATTTGTCATGGGGGAATGGAAAGGAGATTGAATGCCCCCTCACCCTAACCCTCTCCCCCATCGGGGGAGAGGGGATAGAT